>OLYM01000040.1_pt1 | contig 44582 bp, 39 predicted proteins | sample 1673691 | NCBI WGS metagenome assembly OLYM01 (sample SAMEA103958123, study PRJEB25191) | human gut metagenome | reverse complement strand
AACGGCCGGATTACACAACTTTTAGGAGGAGAACCATGAAGAACGTAAGATTATTGCTGCTTGTTGATGATGCAGGGGAATTCCGCAGCCATTGTAAAACCGCCCTGGAGAATAAGGGCTTTGATGTTGAGCTTTGCCGCAAGGACGGCCGGGAGCTGCTGGAGAAAATCCGGGAGCGCCACCCCGCCGTGGTGCTGATGGATGTGATGATGAGCAGCATTGACGGGCTGGGCGTGCTGATGACCGCCGCCCGTGGGGAATGCGGCGAAAGCCCCGTCTTTTTCACCATGACTGCCGTGGACGCACCCGGCATTACCAACCAGCTTGTGAAGGCAGGCTCTGCCTACCATTTCGTTAAGCCCTTCGACCCGGAGATCCTTGCGGATCGGGTGGATATGCTGTTCAATCCCACACCCATTGCGGAGCCGGCCGCCCATTCCTCTGCAAAGATCATCGACCTGGAAACGGTGGTCACCGGGATCATCCTGGAGATCGGCATCCCCGCCCATATCAAGGGCTACCAGTACATTCGGGACGGCATCATTATGACCGTCCGGGAGCCGGATATCATCAACGGCGTCACCAAGGTGCTGTACCCGGCCATCGCCAAAAAGAACGATACCACCGCCTCCCGGGTGGAGCGTGCCATCCGTCATGCCATTGAGGTGGCGTGGGACCGCGGGGATGTGGACGTCCTCAATTCCTATTTCGGTTATACCATCCATAACCTGCGCGGCAAGCCCACCAACAGCGAGTTCATCGCCATGATCGCCGATAAGATCCGGCTGCGCTATAAGAGCCCCCACTACGAATTTGCATAAACATGACCAATGCCATCCGCCTGCCCCCGGCACGATAGGGGACGGGCGGATTTTCCTTTTTCGGCGGGAGGGGCATTTGGCGAAAATTTGTTCGTATTTTTCGCGCAAGGGTCTTGTCCTCTTTGCCGAACCTGTGGTACAATCATCTTGGAAAGATATTGCACCGCTGCTGCGGCCCCCCGCAGGCCTGCCGAAAGCCGCAGGCTGCGGCCCGCAGGGCAAACCGCCCCTTCGGGGCGGTTTCGGCGGCCGGAGGCCGCCTGCGCCGGGCGAAGCCCGGCGGCCCTGCGGGCCGTTCTCCCCCTGCATTCCCCAAAAACCTGCCCGAAAGGAGTCCTCCCCATGCTGCAACTGATCCTCGGCGAAGCCGGAACCGGCAAAACCACCGAGACCCTCCGCCGGATCCGCGCCTCCGCCGCCCGGCAGCAGCCCGCTCTGCTGCTGGTGCCGGAGCACGCCTCATTTGAGATGGAACGCCGGGTCAGCGCGCTTTTCACCGCCGAAGAGCAGCGCTATGTAACCCTATACAGCTTCCCCCGCCTGGCGGAAAACATCTTCCGGGAATGCGGTGGCCTGGCCCTTCGCCCTATGGATGAGGTGAGCCGGGCGCTGCTGATGCGGGAAGCCATTGCCGAGGTCGCCGACGCCCTTACCCTTTACCGGCGGCAGGCAGCTTACCCCGGCTTTGTCACCGCCATGCTGCAAACCGTCGCCGATTTCAAACGGGCCGGTCTTACGCCGCAGGCCGTGGCGGAGCTTTCCCGGCAGACCGACGGTGCGCTGGGGCAGAAGCTGCGGGATATGCAGCTTATTTTCGATGCGTTTCAGGCGCTGGTGGAGCAGCGCTTCCATGACCCGCTGGATGAGCTGACCCTTGCCCTTGCCCGTGCCGAGGAGAAAAACTGGTTTGCCGGGCGGCGGGTGTGGGTGGATAGCTTCGACTATTTTTCGGTGAGCGAGCGTGCCATGCTGCAGCATATCCTCCTTGCCGCCGATGCCCTTACCATTTCGATGACCTGCCCCTCTCTCGATGCCGGGGAGGACATCTTCCTTTATCAAAAAAAATTCCTGCTGCGGATGCGTGCGTATGCGGCCGCGCACGGGTGTGAATGTGAAAAGCCGCTGATCCTGACCGAGGATAAACGCCACCAAAACGCCGAGCTGGCCGCCCTGCAAAGGGCCTTTACCCGGCCGCAGACGGCAGCCCCCGCCGCCGGGGAGAGCCTTCAGCTTATCGAGGCGCCGACCGTTTACGAGGAGATGCGGTTTGCCGCCGCCGAGATCAGCAGACTGGTGCGGGAAAACGGCCTGCGCTACCGGGATTGCGTTATCCTCTGCCGTGACCTGGACCGATACCGGAACGCCAAAACGGTGCTGGAGGAATACGGCCTGCCCTATTTCTGCGGCGAAAAGCAGAACATCCTTTTTGCGCCGCTGCCCTTTTTCCTGCTTACCGCACTGGAGGCTGCCGCCGGCAGCCTGAAGACCCTGGCCATTCTGCGGCTGGCTCGTTCCGCGGCTTCGGGGCTTTCCCCGCAGCAGGCCGGCCGGCTGGAAAACTACTGCTATGTGTGGAACGTCACCGGGGAGGACTGGCGTGCCCCCTTTACCGGCAATCCTGAAGGAATGTCCGAGGCGGCCCCAGAGGAATACGCTGCGGAGCTGGCCGAGGCCGAGACTGCCCACCGTGCGGTGACCGAGCCGCTTTTTGCCCTGCGGCAGAGCATAAAAAATACCGACGGCCCCGGCTTTGCGGCGGCGGTTTACCGCTATGCCCAAAAGACCGAAGCCCTGCAAAACCTCACCCGGGACGGCAGCCCCGCCGAACGGCAGGCCATTGACCGCCAGTGGAACCGTGTGGTGGATGTTTTGGACCTTATGGCCGATTTTTACCCCGGAAAGACCATGACCGCCAGGGAATGGGGAGAGCTGTTCCGGCTGGCGCTTTCCCGCATCGACCTCGGGGATGTCCCCAATACCGTAGACCATGTGATTTTGGCCGAAAGCGACCGGGTTCGCCTGCAATCGCCCCGGGTGGTATTTGTCCTCGGCGTCAATGAGGGCATTTTCCCGGCAGTCGGGGCGGCAGCGGGACTTTTTTCCACCCGTGAACGGGAGGAGCTGAACACCTTCGGCGCAGAGCTTCCGGTCATCGGCACCGAAAGCGCCCTGCGGGAGCAGTTTGTGCTGTATTCCGCCCTTGCGGCCCCCGCCGAACGGCTTTATATCACCTATGCCCGGCAGAATATAGCCGGAGATACCGCCTTGGCCCCCAGCGGCTGCCTGCTGCGGGTGCTGCGTCCCCTGCAGGTGACGCCCCGGAAAACCGAAAGCCTGCCCGCTGAATTCTGGGTGGTGAATGAGACCACCGCCAAGGGCCGGTATGCGGCGGCCCTGGGGAAAAACCGGCAGGAGGAGGCGCTGCTGGCCGCCCTTCTGGAGCGGCTGGGAGAGGGGGACTATCCGGCGGCGATGAAGCGGGTGGCCCGAAATGCCCCGGCCGGCAACATTGCCCCGGAGCAGGCCCGGCGGCTGCTGGGCAGGGAATTAAAGCTCGCCCCCACCGCCATCGACCGGTTCTACCAGTGTCCCTACCAGTTTTTCTGCGATAAAATGCTGCGGCTGCGCCCCCGGCAAAGGGTGGAGTTTTCCCCCTTCGAGTCCGGCTCCGCCATCCACTATGTTTTCCAGCAGATGGTGAACCATTACGGCAGCGAGGGGCTTTATGGCCTTTCCCCCGAGGAGATGGACGCGGAGATCCGCCGCTATCTCACCGAATATATCGACCGGATGGTGCCCGACCCCGCCGCCGTTACCGCAAGGTTCCGGTATCAGTTCCAGCGGCTGCGGCTGATGCTGGGCTTTATCCTGCGGCACATGGCCGAGGAATTTGCGCAAAGCGAATTCACCGCCGCCGCCACCGAGGTCCCGGTAGGGGAGGGAGGCGAGGTGTCCTCCCCCCGGCTGGCGGCCGAGGACGGTACCCCCATCACTCTGCGGGGCTCCATCGACCGGGTCGATCTGTTCCACGGGCCGGACGGGGACTACCTGCGGGTCATCGACTATAAATCCGGCACCAAGGAATTCAAATTCGAGGAAGTGGCCTACGGCCTCAATATGCAGATGCTCATCTACCTTTTTGCGGCCTGCGGCGATGAGCACCACCGCTTCGGGACGCCGCAGCCGGCCGGGGTGCTGTACCTGCCCAGCCGGCTGGAGGCCATAGAGGTGACGCAGGACAGCACCGCAGATACGGTGGCCGCCGAGGTCAACGACGCCCTGCGGATGAAGGGGATGCTTCTCGAAAATGAGAACGTCCTGCGGGCCATGGAGCAGGAGCTGGCCGGGGTGTATATCCCGGTAAGAATGAAGCAGAACGGCGAATTTTACAAGGACTCCCGCATTTACAGCAGGGAGACCTTCGACGAGGTGAAAAAGACCGTTTACGGCAACATCGAAAAAATGGGCACCGACCTACTTTGCGGAAGGGTGGCGCCCTTCCCCGCCAAGGGGGGCGGCAACGACCCCTGCGGCTACTGCCCCTATGCAGGGCTCTGCAATAATACCGACCCCGACGCCCCCCACCGGGAGTTGGGCGGAAAGGAGAAAAACGAATGAGCGAACGCCAATGGACCCTTCCCCAGAAAAAAGCCATTACCGCACGGGGCGGCGATCTGCTGATCTCGGCGGCGGCGGGCAGCGGCAAAACGGCCGTGTTGACCGAACGGGTGCTTTCTCTCATCACCGACCGGGAAAACCCCGTGGATATCGACCGGCTGCTCATCGTGACCTTTTCCAATGCGGCGGCCGAGGAAATGCGGCAGAGGATCGCCCAGCGGCTGTACGAAAAGATGGAGCAGGAGCCGGAAAACGCCGCCCTGCGCCGGCAGAGCCTTTTGCTGGGAAATGCCGAGATCTGTACCATCCATGCCTTCTGTTACCGGCTCATTCGGGAGAATTTCCAGGTGCTGGGGCTGCCCGGCGATATGCAGTTGGGCAGGGAGGGAGAGAACGACCTTTTGCAGGCCGCCGTACTGGAGGAGCTGCTGGACGAGGAATACGAAAAGGCCGAGCCGGAATTTATGCGGCTCATCGAGCTGTTTTCCGGGAGCAGGAACGACCGCAAGGTGATGAACCTTCTGCTGATATTGTATCAGTTTTTACGCAACCACCCCTTCTACCGGGCGTGGGCGGAGGAATATATTGCCGCCGACACCGAAACCGGGCTGGATGAAACGGTGTGGAGCGGGCTTTTGCGGCAGCGGGCAGGCGAGGCCCTGTACTATGCCGCCGACCTGCTGGGGGATGCCGCCCGGTGGGCGGAGCGAAGCGAGGACGCCGTGGTGCGGGAAACGCTGCTGCCCTTCCTGGCAGAGGACAGCGGGATGGTAACCCGCCTTTTTGAGAGCGTGACGGGCGACGACTGGGACACGGCCGCCGCAAAGGTGCTGGAGGCGAGTTTTCCGACCTTCCCGCGGAAAAAGTGGACCGATACCGAAGCCAAGGAAACGATATTGAAGCTGCGCCGCCGGGCATCGGAGGCGGTGAGCGAGCTGAAAACAAAGGTGTTCCTGATGGAGGAACGGCAGTATCGGGACGACCAGGAAAAGCTGGCCCCGCTGATGGAACGGCTGCGGGCACTCATTCTGGAATTCGACAGCCGGTATGCCGCTGCCAAGCTGGAGCGCAGAAAGCTGGATTTCGGCGACCTGGAGCATGACGCCCTGACGCTGCTGGTGCAGCCGGACGGGACGCCGCCCCCCTTTGCCAAGGAGCTGGGCGGCCGGTATGCCGAGATCATGCTGGATGAATACCAGGATACCAACGCCCTGCAGGAGATGATCTTCCGGGCGCTGACCGAGGGCGGCTGCCACCGGTTCATGGTGGGGGACGTCAAGCAGAGCATTTACAGCTTCCGGGAGGCCTGCCCTGAAAACTTTTTGGAAAAGCGGGAAAGCTACGCCCCTGTGGACGAGGGGGCCTTTCCGGCTAAAATCGCGCTGAATGCGAACTTCCGCACCCGGCGAGAGATCACCGGGTTTACCAACCGGCTGTACCGCCGCATCATGACACAGCGGACGGCCGGGATGGACTATCTGCCGGAGGATGAGCTGGTGGCTTCTCTGCCCTATGATTACAGCGTGGAACGGCCGGTGACGGCGCTGGTCATCAGCCCGCCGGCCGGCACCAACGCCGCCGGCTGCCGCAAAGCGGAGGCCGCCGTCATAGCCGATGAGATCAAGCGGCTGCTGGCGGAGGGCTTTACCGTGGAGGAGAACGGCGCCCGCCGCCCGGTAAAGCCGGGGGATATCTGCATTTTGATGCGCAGCGCCAAAAATAAAGAGCAGTTTTATCTCGATGCACTGGCCGAACGGGGCATCGGCGCCAAAAGCGCAAAAAATGAGAACCTTCTGGAAACGAGAGAGGTCAAAACGGTGGTGAGCTATCTGGCGGTTCTGGCCAACCCCATGCTGGATCTGGAGCTGGCCGAGGTGCTGGTAAGCCCGATGTACGGCTTTACCGGGGACGACCTGGCCGTGCTGCGGGCTGCCGGAAGAAAACAGAGACTGTACCAGAACCTGCTGGAAAAAGCCCCGGAGAACGCGAAATTCGGGGGGTTCCTGCGGGACTATGACCGCCTGCGCGCCAAAATGCAGGAGCTGCCTGCCGCCGAGCTGATCCGGGAGATCTGCGAGGTGACCGGCTACCGTGAAAAATGCCGGGTGCTGCCGGAGGGCGAAACGGCGGTGGCCAACCTGCGGCTTTTGCAGGCGCACGCCGCCGACCACGAAACGGAGGGCCGGGGCGAGAGCGATTTTGCGGAATATCTGAAACGGTTGGGGCAGAGAGGGGGTATTCTGCCCAGCGCCGCCGCTGCCGCCGGGGATGCGGTAACGGTGACGACCATCCACCGCAGCAAGGGACTGGAATATCCGGTGGTCTTTTTAGCGGGGTGCAATGAGCCGTTCCGTAAGACGGAGGACAGCCCCGATATCGCCATGGATAAGGAGCTGGGCTTTGCCTGCAAGCTGCGCAATAACCGCACCATGCTGCAGCATAAAACGCTGCCGCTGGCGGCCATGCAGCTGCAGAACCGCAAGACCAGGCTGCAGGAGGAAATGAGGATCCTGTATGTGGCGCTGACGAGAGCAAGGGAAAAGCTGTATCTGGCGGCGACCGGGACCAAGATCTGCGAGGGAATGTACGACAGCTGCGTGCTGGCTTCCGAAAACAGCGAGTACCGCGCGGCGGCAGCCGACAGCCTGTGGGACTGGCTGCGGCCCACCGTTTTACAGGAGGAAGGGCTGGAGCTGCGGTATATTTACCCGGAGGAGCAGCAGGAGAACGCCCCCGCAGAGGAAGCGGCCGGAGCCACTGCGGCGGAGAGCGCCGACCCCGAGGCACTGCGGTGGCTGGAGGAGAAGATGGGGTATATCTACCCCTACGGCGCCGATACCGTGACCCCGAGAAGAATAGCGGTGAGCGAGCTGGCCGAGCGTGCCATGCGGGATAAATACCTGCTGAAGCGGCGTCCCAAGTGTCTGACCCGGCAGGAGGCGACCGCCGCCGAGCGCGGCAACGCCGCCCACCGGACGATGCAGTTTGCCGACCTGGCGGCGCTGAAGAACGACCCTGCGGCCGAGCTGAAACGGCTGGTGGCGGAGGGATATCTTTACCGGGAGGACGGCAGGCTGGCCGACCCCGAAACGCTGCAAAAGCTGATGCGCTCCCCGCTGGGAGAACGGCTGCTGAAGGCAGACCGGATCGACCGGGAGATGAGGTTTTTGCAGGAATTCACCCCGGAGGAGCTGGCGGCGGTGGACCCGGCGCTGGAGGTTTCGGGGACGACGCTGATCATGGGGGCGGTGGACGCCGTGCTGACCGAGGGCGACCATGCCGTCCTGCTGGACTATAAGACCGACCGGGTGACCGAGCCGGGAGAGCTGACCGAGCGCTATGCCCTGCAGCTGCGGCTGTATGCGGCGATGGTGCGGCGGCAGCTGGGCCTGCCGGTGACCGAGGCGGTGCTGTATTCCTTCCACCTGGGGCAGGCAGTAAAGGTAGCGCTGTAACCGCAGGGTGAAGGAGGGAAGGTGCGGGCCGCAGGGCTTGCGGAGGCGGGCCGCAGGCCCGGCGGCGGAGCCGCCGAAACGGGCGGAGCCCGTTTGCCCCGGCGCAGCCGGGGCGGCCTGCGGCCCGTATGCCTGCCCCTTGCAGGGGGCGGCGGAGGAGAAAAATGCAGACTCCGGCGCCCGGAAAAAATAAGGAGAAAGAAATGCGATTTCCCCCTTGACAGGGAGAGGGGGATTTGGTATGATAGTCGAGTAAAGAAAGCAGAACGTGATCGTTCTCACCTGCCGCACACCGGTTGCAGGCATGGTCAATAGAGGCAGGAGCCCGTATAGGGGCAGCTTGCGTTCTTTTGGCATGGACGATCAAAGTGATGAGTCCGTGCTTTTTGTTTACAAGGAAGCCCGAGAACCACAACCCATTCAGTCAGGAGGTGCTTTGCAATCGCAAACAAAGAACTGCAGATCAATGAAGAGATCCGTGATAAGGAAGTCCGTGTGATCGGCGCCGATGGTGAGCAGCTGGGGATCATGTCCTCCCGCGATGCCTTTAATCTGGCGCAGGAAAAAAGCCTGGATCTCGTGAAGATCGCGCCGCAGGCGCAGCCGCCGGTTTGCCGTATTATGGATTACGGAAAATACCGGTTCGAGCAGGCCAAGCGTGAAAAGGAATCCCGGAAGAACCAGAAGACCATAGAGGTGAAGGAGACCCGGCTTTCCCTGAACATTGATACCCACGATTTTGATACCAAGGTAAACCAGACCAAGAAGTTCCTTGCTTCCGGCAACCGCGTAAAGGTTTCCATCCGGTTCCGCGGCCGTGAGATGGCACATTCCCAGCTGGGGTACGGTATCATGCAGCGCTTTGCGGAGGCCTGTGCCGACGCGGGCAACGTGGAAAAGCCCGCCAAGATGGAGGGCCGCAGTATGATCATGTTTATGAATGCGAAGCCTGCCCCCACCAATAAGCAGTAATAACATTTAGGAGGAAAATAAAATGCCCAAGCTGAAAACCCACACCGGTGCAAAAAAGCGCTTTAAGCTGACCAAAAACGGTAAGGTCAAGAGAGCCAAAGCCTACAAGTCTCATATCCTGAATAAGAAGTCCACCAAGCGCAAGAGAAACCTGCGCAAGGGCACCTATGCCGATAAGACCAACGTTGGCGCACTGAAGCTGCTGATGCCCAACACCTGATTTTCAATTTAACATTTACAGTAGATATGATACGGAGGTAAAAAGATATGGCTCGTATTAAAAGAGCGATGATGACCCGCAAAAGAAGAAAAAAGACCCTGAAGATGGCAAAGGGCTATTTTGGCGCAAAGAGCAAGCGCTTTAAGATGGCGAAACAGGCCGTTATGAAGTCCGGCAACTATGCTTACATCGGCCGTAAGCAGAAGAAGCGCGATTTCCGCCGCCTGTGGATCACCCGCATTTCCGCCGCCTGCAAGCTCAACGGCATGAACTATTCCCAGTTCATGAACGGGCTGAAGAAGGCCGGCATCAACCTGAACCGCAAGATGCTCTCCGAGCTGGCGATCAACGATGCTGCCGCCTTTACCGCGCTGACCGAGAAGGCCAAGGCTGCCCTGTAAAAATGATAATTCACCGTCCGATTTTGCATTGCCAAGATCGGGCGGCGTTTTTTATCGAAACGGGGCGGAAGAAAAAATTAGCTTGCAATTAAGGCCGGTATGGGGTATATATAAAAAGTAATACTAGATAGGGAGGAAAAGGATGGAACGGCTGACCTCACGAGAAAATGCGCTCATCAAAGAATACCGAAAGCTATCCGGCAGCAGACGGCTGCGGGAGGAAACGGGATGCTTTGTGCTGGAGGGCGCCCGGTTGGTGCTGGATGCTGCCCGGAGCGGTATCCGGCTGCGGACGCTGTTCATCAGCGATGACGGCGGGCGCTACCCCGAAGCGGCGGTGCTGCGGGAGAGGGCAGGACGCTGCTTTTCCATCCCGAATGAGCTGGCAGCCTATATCTCCGATACCGAGCACCCGCAGGGGATCTTTGCGGTGGGAGAGATGCCGAAGGCCGAGCCGCTGACGATGCAGGCGGGCAGCTATCTGCTGCTGGATGAAATACAGGACCCCGGCAACCTGGGGACCATCCTGCGGACGGCGGAGGCGATGGGGATCACGGCGGTGGTGCTTTCCGCCCACTGTCCCGACCTGTATTCCCCCAAGGTCATCCGCAGCACGATGGGCAGCGGCTGGCGGCAGAAAACGGTGCGGGTGGAGGACCTGGCCGGGAGCATCACCGCATGGAGAGGGCAGGGACTGTGCTGCTATGCGGCGACCCTGACCCCGGAGTCTTTGCCGCTGCAAAGGATGCCGGCAGGGCGCTGCCGCGGGATCGTTATAGGGAACGAGGGCAGCGGTGTGAGCGAGCAGGTGATGGCGGCCTGTGACGGAGAGGTCTATATCCCGATGCAGGGGGCGGCGGAGTCGCTGAATGCGGCGGCTGCGGCGGCGCTGTGCATGTGGGAGCTGAACGGGCGGGGGTACCTGCCCGGATAAAAGGAAAGCAGGCGGCGCGGCGGAATGGACGAGGGGCGGCCGAAGCGAAGCGAAGGCTCGCCCCGAGGGGGAATGGAGCCGTGCCGCCTGGATGGGCGGCAGAAAAACGAAGGGAGGCGGGCGAGATGGCGGTCACGGACTGGATGCGGTTTCAATTGGCGTATGGGTTTGGGTCGGTGATGGCGGCCAAGGCACTGGAAAAGTGGCACTCGCCCACCCTGTTATTCCATACCGAGGACTGGCGGCTGCGGCAGCACGGCATGAAGGAGGACGAGCTGCGGCGGGTGCAAAAGGCGAAGGATGCCGATCTGGGAAAGATCCTGGCATTTTGCAAGCGAAACCGGGTGAGGATACTGACCCCGGATGACGACCTGTACCCGATGCGGCTGCGGAATATTTACAGCCCGCCGGCGGTACTATATGCGGCCGGTAACTGGATCGATCTCGATGACATCCTGTGCATAGCGGTGGTGGGCACCCGGCGCTGCACCGAGTACGGCAGCCGTACCGCCCGGCAGATCTCCGCCGATCTGGCGGCACGGGGCGTGGTAACGGTAAGCGGACTGGCGGCGGGGATCGATTCCTGCTGCCACGATGCCACGGTGGAGGCCGGCGGCCGCACCATAGCGGTGCAGGGCTGCGGCATCGATGTGACCTACCCGGCGGCCAACCGGGAGCTGAAAAAGAAGATATTGCAAAGCGGCGGGGCGGTGATCACCGAGTTCCCGCCCGGAATGGAGCCGCAGGCCTATCATTTTCCCATCCGCAACCGCATAATAGCGGGGCTTTCCCACGGCACGCTGGTGGTGGAGGGAGAACGGCGCAGCGGTTCGCTGATCACAGCGGGCTGTGCGCTGACCGAGGGACGGGACGTTTTTGCGGTGCCCGGCAACGTGGATGCCAACATGAGCGACGCACCCAACTGGCTGATCCGGGAGGGGGCGACCATGGTACGGGATGCGGGGGATATTCTGGAGGAGTATAACCTGCGGGACTACGATGCGGCGCACCCCGGCGGAGAGGCGGAGGCCGAGCAGCTTTCGCTGTGTGAAAAGCAGCCCGGCAAGCCGAAGAAGAAAGCGGCCCCGGCGAAGCCCTATCCGCAGCGCAACGACGATGTGATGGTGGAGATGCTGAACCAAAACCAGCGCACGGTGCTGAATACCCTGAACAGCGAGCCGATGACCGCCGATGAGGTGGTGACGGCGACGGGGCTTTCGGTGCCGGAGGTGCTTTCGGTCTTGACGCAGCTTGAGATCTTTGGTATTATCAAAATCCATGCGGGACACCGGTTCAGCCGGTGAGCATGAATAAGAGAGTACAGCTTTGATCCCCCTGCGGGTGCTCCGCAGCGGGGGAGGGCCGCCCGGTGCGAAGCGAAGGGCCGGCCGATGGGGCCCCCGGCGAGTCGAAGGACTCGGCGGGGAAGGGAGGAACGGCGGCAATGCGAAAGGCGCGAAGCCCGTGGTAACTTGCAAAGGGGGCGCTGTGAAGCGCTCTGCCCCGAAACGGCGGGCGGCCGAAAAAGAGAAGCCGTCCCCGAAAAAATTATGAAAACACAGGTGATTAGATTTGTCCAAATTAGTGATCGTGGAATCCCCGGCCAAGGCGCATACCATACAGAAGTACCTGGGGCCGGACTATGAGGTGCTGGCCTCGATGGGCCATGTGCGGGACCTGCCGGCTTCCCGCCTGAGCGTGGATGTGAAGAATGACTTTGCCCCGAACTATGAGAATATCAAGGGCAAGGGCGAGCTGATAAAAAAGCTGCGGAATGAAGCCAAAAAGAGCGACTATGTCTATCTTGCCACCGACCCCGACCGTGAGGGAGAGGCCATCAGTTGGCATCTGGCGCAGCTGCTGAAGCTGGATGAGACCGAACAGAACCGGGTGACCTTTAACGAGATCACCAAGTCCGGCATCAAATACGGGATGGAGCACCCCCGGTGCATCGACCAGCAGCTGGTGGACGCTCAGCAGGCACGCCGGGTGCTGGACCGCATCGTCGGGTATGAGATCAGCCCCTTTTTGTGGAAAAAGATCCGCAAGGGGCTTTCCGCCGGGCGGGTGCAGTCGGTGGCGGTGCGACTCATCGTTGACCGGGAGGATGAGATCCGGGCATTTACACCGGAGGAATACTGGACGCTGGAGGCGCTGCTGGCCAAGCAGGGCGCCAAAACCAAGCCCTTTACCGCAAAATACTACGGCACCGGCGGCAAAAAGTGTGAGATCACCAGCGAGGAGCAGGCCAATGCCCTGAAGGCTGCCGCCGAGAAGGAACCGTTTATCATCAAGAGCATAAAGACGGGCACCCGCCAGAAAAATCCGGCGCCGCCCTTTATTACCTCTACCCTGCAGCAGGATGCCTCCCGGCGGTACGGCTTCCAGGCAAAGCGCACCATGAAGGTGGCGCAGGAGCTTTACGAGGGCATCAACCTGCCGGATATGGGCGCCGTGGGCTTGATCACCTATATGAGAACCGACTCGCTGCGCATTTCCGATGAGGCGCTTTCTGCGGCGCATGATTACATTAAGCGCACCTACGGGGACAGCTATGCGCTGGCAAAACCCCGTACCTTCCGTTCCAAATCCAATGCGCAGGACGGCCATGAGGCCATCCGCCCGACCATGATAGAGCTTTCCCCCATGAAGATCAAGGACAGCCTTTCCGCTGACCAGTTTAAGCTGTATAAGCTGGTGTGGGAGCGCTTTATCGCCAGCCAGATGGCGGCCTGCGTGCAGGATACCGTTTCCGCCGATATCACCGCCGGGGAGCATCTCTTCAAGGCCTCCGGGTTCTCGGTGCGGTTTGACGGCTATACCAGACTTTACACCGAAACGCAGGATAACGATGAGGAGCAGGGAACCAATCTGCCCCGGCTGGAGGAGGGCGAGCAGCTGAACCTGAAGGAGCTCAAGCCCGGTCAGCATTTCACCCAGCCGCCCCCCCGCTATACCGAAGCTACGCTCATCCGGGAGCTGGAGGAGAACGGCATAGGCCGCCCCAGCACCTACGCACCCACCCTTTCCACCATACTGCAGCGCGGCTATGTGGAACGGGAGGGCAAGGCGCTGAAGCCCACCATCGTGGGGGAGACGGTGACCCGCCTGATGAAGGAGCAGTTCGGCAAGATAGTGGATGTGAAATTCACCGCCGAAATGGAAAAGGAGCTGGATGAGGTAGAGGAAGGCAAGACCGAGTGGGTGGGCATGATGCACCACTTCTATGATGACTTTACCGAGATGCTGCAAAGCGCCGAAAAGAACATGGAGGGCACCAAGATGAAGATCCCTGATGAGGAGACCGACATCGTGTGCGAGCTGTGCGGCCGCAAAATGGTGGTGCGACACGGCAAATACGGCAAGTTCCTGGCCTGCCCGGGCTTCCCGGAGTGCAAGAACACCAAGACCCTGCAGCAGGAGACCCCCGGCAGCTGCCCCTGCTGCGGCAAAAAGGTGCTGGCTAAAAAATCCAAGACGGGGCGCACCTACTACGGCTGCGAGGATAACCCCGCCTGCGGCTTTATGACGTGGGATATCCCGCTGGAGGAAAAATGCCCCCGGTGCGGCAGCAGCCTGTTTAAGACCACCGGCCGGATGAAGATGATCCACTGCCTGAAAGAGGGCTGTGGCTACGAGAAGAGTGCAAAATAATGAGTAAAGTAACTGTGATAGGCGCCGGACTGGCGGGCTGTGAGGCCGTCTGGGCGCTGGCAAACCGGGGCATCGAGGTGACGCTGCACGAGATGAAGCCGGAGAAATATTCCCCGGCACACCATTACCCGGGCTTTGCCGAGCTGGTCTGCTCCAATTCCCTCAAGGCGATGAGGATCAATTCCGCTGCGGGGCTGCTGAAGGCCGAGATGAAGGCGATGGGCTCATTGGTGGTGCGCTGCGCCGAGGAAACGGCGGTGAGCGCCGGCGGGGCCCTGGCGGTGGACCGGGAGGCGTTCAGCGACGCCATGACAAGGGCGATCCGGGCGCTGCCGAATGTGACGGTGGTGAACGGTGAGGTGACCGAGCTGCCGCAGGGGGATGTCATTGTGGCGACCGGCCCCCTGACCAGCGAAGCGCTTTCCGAGAGCATCGGGCGGCTGTGCGGCGAAAAATATTTGAGCTTTTATGACGCCTCCGCCCCCATCGTCACCAAGGAGTCCATCAATATGGACCGGGTGTATTTTGCCACCCGCTACGACCGCGGCGAGGCGGACTATATCAACTGTTCCTTCAATAAGGAGGAGTATGAGGCGTTCTACGAGGCGCTGGTAAATGCAAAAAGCGTGGAGCTGCATGAATTCGAAAAGGAATACTTTAAGGTGTACGAGGGCTGTATGCCCATAGAGGTGCTGGCAAAGCGGGGCCCGGATACCATGCGGTACGGCCCTCTGCGCCCGGTGGGACTGCGTGACCCCCGCACCGGCCACCGCCCGTGGGCGAATATCCAGCTGCGGCGGGAAAATGCCGACGGCACCATGTATAATATCGTGGGGTTCCAGACCAATTTGCTGTTCCCGGAGCAGAAGCGGGTCTTTTCGATGATACCGGGACTGGAAAACGCGGAGTTTGTGCGGTACGGCGTGATGCACCGCAATACCTTCCTGGACTCCCCGCGGCTGCTGGATGGCTGGTTCAGGCTGAAAAAGGAGCCGAGGGTGAGCTTTGCCGGGCAGATGACCGGCGTGGAGGGGTATATTGAATCCGCTGCAAGCGGGATACTGGCGGCGCACGCCGTGGCCGACCGTTTGCAGGGGAAACCGCTGCTGCTGCCCCCGCCCGAAACGATGATGGGTGCGCTGTGCCGGTATATCAGCGATGAAAGCGTGGAGGATTTCCAGCCGATGGGCAGCAATATGGGCATCCTGCCGCCGCCGGACGAGCCGGTAAAGGGCAAGCAGGAGCGCTATCAGGCCATGGCCGACCGGGCTGTGGCGGCAATGCAACATTACCTGAAAGCGAGGGATGAACGATGAGAGTGATCGTAGATGCTTACGGCGGGGATAACGCCCCGGAGGCCGTATTGCAGGGATGCCGCATGGCGGCCGACCGCTGGAAGTGTGAGATCATACTGACCGGCGACGGCGAAAAGCTGCGGGAAAAGGCTGCGGAGCTGGGAATTTCGCTGGAGGGGATGAGGATCGCCGAGGCCCCCGATGTGATCCCCATGGATGCGGAGCCGACCGCTATTATGAAGCAATACAAGGACTGCAGCATGGCGCGCGGCCTGCAAATGCTGGCGGACGGGGAAGGCGAGGCCTTTGTTTCCGCCGGGAGCACCGGCGCCCTGGTGGTGGGGGGGACCCTCATCGTCAAGCGCATCAAGGGCGTGAAGCGCCCGGCCATCGGTACCGTGGTGCCCTGCCGGAACGGCTGCTTTATGCTGCTGGATTCCGGCGCCAACCACGACTGCCGCCCCGAAATGCTGCGGCAGTTCGGGCTGATGGGATCGGTGTATATGAAGCGCATTCTGGGTGTGCCGAGCCCCCGTGTGGGACTGGTGAACATCGGTGCGGAGGAAACCAAGGGCACCGAGCTGCAGGTGGAGGCCTACGGCCTGATGAAGGAGGCAAGCTATAACTTCATCGGGAACGTGGAGGCACGGGAGGTGCCGCTGGGCGGCTGCGATGTGGCGGTCTGCGACGGCTTTACCGGGAATATCATCCTGAAAGTCACCGAGGGACTGGCGAAGCTCTTTATGAGCGAGATCAAGGCGATCTTTATGAAATCGCTGCCCAATAAGCTGGCCGCTGCCGTAGTGAAGAAGGACCTGGGCGCCTTTAAGAAGAAGTTTGATTCGGCCGAGTACGGCGGGGCGCTGCTGCTGGGCACCAAAAAGCCGGTCATCAAGGCGCACGGGAGCAGCGACGCCAAAGCGTTCTATAATGCCATCCGGCAGGCCATCAGCTGCTGCGAGAATAATATCATCGGTGAGATGGAAAGCCAGCTGGCTGCCGAGACCGCCGAAAAGGAATAACTTTTTACCGGAAAAGAGGGTGCTGTTATGTCTATGGAGGCCTTGCAGGAAAGGATCGGGTACCGGTTCCGGGAGCCCGGGCTGCTGGAGCGCGCGCTGATCCATTCCTCCTATGCCAATGAAAGCCGGCAGAAAATAGAGTGCAACGAACGGATGGAATTTTTGGGGGATGCGGTGCTTTCCATCATCGTGGCGGATCATATCTTCCATAAGTTCCACCTGGCGGAGGGCGACCTGACCAAAATAAGGGCGAGCTTGGTGTGCGAAAAAAGCCTGTTTGAATTTGCCCAAAAGATAAAGCTGGGACAGGAGCTGCTGCTGGGTCACGGCGAGGAGCAGACCGGCGGACGGGAAAGACCCTCGGTGGTGAGCGACGCCTTTGAAGCGCTGATTGCCGGGATCTATCTGGACGGCGGGCTGGAGGCGGCCCGGCGGTTCGTGCTGCCCTTTGTGGAGGAGGACCTGACCCTTGAGGCGGCGCCCTTTGTGGACTACAAGACCCGCCTGCAGGAGATCATCCAGAAGAACCCGGAGGAACGGGTGGAGTATGTGCTGGTTTCCGCCGAGGGCCCCGACCACGATAAGAAATTCGTGGTGGAGGTCCATCTCAACAGTAATGTCATCGGGCGGGGCGTGTGCCGCAGCAAAAAAGGCGCCGAGCAGGCTGCCGCCCGCGAGGCGCTGGCGCTGATGGGCGAGGAATAAGCGTGAGCCGGTATCCCGCAGGGGGTGCCGGTTCATTTTTGCCGGAGGGCAAAATAGCCCCCTGCGGTTGATAAGCCGGCGGGGATTATGATATAATAAAAATCAGGAAAAAACAAAAGGAGGGGCCACATGAAAGAGCTTGCCATTTTCGGCAGTACCGGTTCCATCGGGTGCAGCACCCTGAATGTGGTGCGGCGGCACCGGGATCGCTTTGCGGTTTCCATCCTTGCGGCAGGACGCAATTTGCAGCGACTGATCGAACAGATCCGGGAGTTTAACCCCCGTCATGTGTATATCATCGGGGAAAAGGACGCCGCAGTGCTGAAAGCGCTTTTCCCCGGGCTGGATATTTACCAGGGCGAGGACGGCATGGACAAGGTGAGCCGCCTGACCGACTTCGATATCGGGGTTTCGGCGCTGGTGGGGGTGGCCGGGCTGCGCCCCACATGGAATATGATCAATAACGGAAAGACGGTGGCGCTGGCCAATAAGGAAGTGCTGGTGGCGGGCGGCCGTCTGGTGATGGAGGTGGCAAGAAAGCAGGGCGCTGCCCTGCTGACGGTGGACAGCGAGCACAGCGCCATCATGCAGTGCCTGCGCGGGGAAAACCACGGGGAGATCGAGAGGATTTTGCTGACTGCCTCCGGCGGGCCGTTTTTCGACCGGGAGATCACCGACAGCATTACCCCGGAGGAGGCGCTGCGGCACCCCACCTGGAAAATGGGCCCCAAAATAACGATAGACAGCGCCACCATGATGAACAAGGGCTTTGAGATCATCGAGGCAAGGTGGCTGTTTGATGTCCCGGTGGAACGGGTGCAGGTGGTCATCCACCGGCAGAGCATCGTTCATTCGATGGTGGAATTTAAGGACGGCAGCATCATGGCGAATATCGCCCCGCCGGATATGGAGCTGCCCATCGCCTATGCGCTTTCCTATCCCGAACGGATGGAAATGCCGCAGCGGTTGGATATTTTTGCGATGAAGGCGCTGGAATTCAAAGCGCCGGATGAGGAGAAGTTCCCCTGCCTGCGGCTGGCGAAAGAGGCGGCCCGGGCGGGGCACGGCGCACAGGTGGTGCTCAATGCGGCAAACGAGGCGCTGGTGGCACGCTTTCTGGCGGGCGGGCTGCGGTTTACTGATATCCCGCGCGGGGTGGAGGAGATGCTGCGGCAGCATATTCCCGGCGAGCCTGGCAGCATAGACGAGGTGCTGGCGCTGGACGAGGAGACCCGTCACAGGACGGAGGAATGGATGAAAACGAGGTGAAACGCTATATGAAGGCTGCGATCGGGCAGGATAGCCACCGCTTTGAGGAAAGCCTCGGCAAGCCGCTTATTCTGGGCGGGGTGGTGTTCCCCGGAGAGCCGGGACTGCTGGCCAACAGCGACGGCGATGTGGTGCTGCACGCCATCACCAATGCCGTTTCCGGCATCACCGGGCAGAATATACTGGGTAAAATTGCCGATGAGATGCGCCAAAGCGGGATCACCGATTCGGCGGAATACCTGCGCAAGGCGCTGGAATTTATGCAGGGGCGGGTGAGCCATGTGAGCCTTTCGATGGAGTGCCTGCGGCCGAAGATCAGTCCGATGATCCCCGAAATGCGGGAACATATCGCCGGGCTGCTGGGGGTCGAGCCCTCCGCCATCGGCATTACCGCCACCACCGGCGAGGGACTGACCGACTGCGGAAAAGGACTGGGGATCTCGGTGCTGTGTATCCTGACAGCGGAGGACTGACGATGCAAAAAGTGACGGAATCGGCATTTGCCAAGGTGAACCTGACGCTGGCGGTGACCGGACGGCGTCCCGACGGTTATCATACCCTGGAGACGGTGTTCCAAAGCGTGAGCCTGTGCGACCGGCTGGTGCTGGAACGGCAGGAGACGGGCTTGAGCCTCAATGAGGCGGCCGGGATACCGGCGGAGGAGAATATCATCACACGGGCCGATAAGCTGTTGAGGAGCGAATTTCCGGCGCTGGGAGGCGTCCGGGTGAGACTGGAGAAGAACATCCCCGCCGAGGCGGGACTGGGCGGCGGCAGTACCGATGCGGCGGCCTACCTGCGGGGCATGAACCGGCTGTACGGGCTGGGCATGACCGGGGAACGGCTGTGCGGGCTGGCGGAAAGGCTGGGCGCCGATGTCCCGTTCTGCATCAGGGGCGGGACGGCGCTGGCGACCGGCATCGGGGAGCGACTGACACCGGTGGAAAGCAGACTGCCGCTGTGGATGGTCATCTGCAAGCCGGAAACGGGGTGCTCTACCCCGGCGATGTACCGGCGCATCGATGAGATGGGAGAACGCCTGCGGCAGCGCTTTACCGCCGGCGATGCGGTACGGGCGCTGGAGACGGGCGATTTGCAGGGCCTGTGCGGGAGCCTGTATAATGTATTCGAGGAAGCGGCGGACCTGCCGGAGGCGGAAATGATTCGGGGGGAGATGCGGCAAAGCGGGGCGCTGGCGGCGATGATGACCGGCACCGGCAGTGCGGTGTTCGGCATTTACCCCGATGAACAAACGGCGGCTGCGGCGGCGAAGGCGCTGCAGGAGAGCCGCTGGGCGGTTTGCTGCCGGAGCAGCGAAGCGGCCGGATGAACAGGAGAAGGCGGCGGGAGCCCGCAGCGGGCGAGGGCCGGACGGCCTGTGGAACACGGGCGGCCGGCCCGAGGGGCAGCGGAGGGCGACCGCCGCAGTAAGGAGAGCAGGATGAAGGTAAGCGGCATCATACTGGCGGGGGGGAGCAGCACCCGCTACGGCACCGGGGAAAACAAGACGTTGGCTATGCTTTGCGGGCGGCCGGTGCTGGAATACAGCCTGCGGGTGTTTTTGGGTTCCCCTGCGGTGGATGAGGTGGTACTGGCGGCCAGAGCTGGGGAGGAAGCGACCCTGCGGGCGCTTGCCGAGAGCCTTTCCCCCGAAAAGCCGGTGACGGTAGTGACCGGAGGAAAAGACCGTGCAGAGTCGGTGCAGAATGCGCTGACGGCGGCAAAGGGGGAACGGGTGCTCATCCACGATGGGGCAAGGCCGCTGGTGACAAAAGAGCTGCTGGAGGACTGCCTTGCGGCGCTGGCACAGGCAGACGGGGCGGCCGTTGCGGTGGCAAGCCCGGATACGGTAAAGCTGACGGGCGCCGACGGCTATGTGGAGCGCTCGACCGACCGCAGCAGAACCTATCTGATCCAAACACCGCAGGCGTTTTACCGGGAGGAGCTGTTGAAGCTGCACCGGGCATTGACGGAGCGGGAGGGCATCACCGATGACTGTATGCTGCTGGAGCGTGCCGGGCGCCGGGTAAAGCTGGTGCCGGGCCGCCGGGAGAATATCAAGATCACGACGCCGGCGGACAGAGAGCTGGCGGAATTTTACCTGAAAAAAGGAACCGAATGAATGGATGTTAGGCAAATCAAAAACCCGGCTTTTCTGCAAGGAATGAACGAGCAGGAGCTGCAAAAGCTGTGCGGAGAGCTGCGGGAATTCATCATAGAGAGCGTTTCGCACACCGGCGGGCACCTGTCCTCCAATCTGGGACTGGTGGAGCTGACGGTGGCGCTGCACCGTGTCTTTCACACCCCGCAGGATAAGATCATCTTTGATGTGGGGCATCAGTGCTATACCCACAAGCTGCTGACCGGCCGGGCGGCGGAATTTGATACGCTGCGCTGCACCGACGGGCTTTCGGGGTTCCAGTGCCGGATGGAAAGCCCCCACGACTGCTACGAGGGCGGCCATGCCGGTACGGCGCTTTCGGCGGCGCTGGGCTTTGCGATGGCAAGGGACGCAAAAGGAGAAAAAAATGCGGTGATTGCGGTGGTGGGTGACGGTGCGATGGGCAACGGCCTTTCCTATGAGGCGCTCAATCACATCGGGGACTACCAAAAGCCGCTGATCATCATACTGAACGATAACCGCATGAGCATCAATACCAATGTGGGGGCGCTGCACAATTCTTTGGAGCGGATTCGTCTGCACCGGGGGTACCGCAGCGCCAAAAGCCGCACCAAGGCAGCGCTGCGGCGCATCCCCGTGGTGGGGGAGGCCATGGTGCACGGCGTGGAGCAGGTAAAAGAGGACCTGAAGCGGCTGTACCTGCGGGACGGTGCGCTTTTTGAGGAGATGGGCATCACCTACTACGGGCCGGTGAACGGGCACGATCTGGGAGAGCTGGATGCCTTTTTGCGGATGGCGAAGGAGGCCGCAAAGCCGGTGCTGCTGCACGTCATCACCGAAAAAGGGCACGGCTGCGACTACTGCACCGACGACTACGATGGGCTGTGGCATGGGGTAGGGGCCTTTGATGCGCAAAGCGGGCGGCAGACGGCAGCCGGCGGCACCACGCAGGGCAAAGCCGTCAGCCGGATGGTGACCGAGCTGGCCGCGGAGGATGAACGCATTTATGCCATCACCCCGGCGATGACCACCGGCGCCCACCTGACCGAATTTGCAAAAAAATACCCGAAACGGTTTATCGATGCGGGGATCGCCGAGGAGCACGCACTGGTGCTGGCCAATGCGCTGGCACTGGATGGGATGCGCCCCTTTGTGACCATCTATTCCACCTTTTTGCAGCGGGGCTATGATGAGGTGAACCATGACATTGCCCGGATGGGCGGCAATGTGGTGGTGGGCATCGACCGCTGCGGCGTGATAGGGGAGGACGGTGTTTCGCATCAGGGCATCTTTGATGTTTCGCTGCTGCTGCCCGTTCCCGGTATCATACTGGCGCAGGGCAGGGATGCCGCCGAAAGCGCCCGGCTGCTGGCGACCGGTTTTACGGCGGAGGGCCCCTATTTTTTGCGGTACAGCAAAAACGCCATGCCGGAGCAGCCCCTTTCCCGGGAGCCGCTGCCCATCGGGCGGTGGGAACGGCTGCGGGAGGGCGAGATCACGGTCATCACCTACGGGGACTTTGTGGGGGAGGCCGAGGAGGCCGCCCGTCTGCTGGAGATGGACGGCATTTGCATGGGACTGGTGAACGCACGCTTTTTGAAGCCCTACGATGCCGAGATGATGAACACCCTGCTGGCCGAGGGCAAGCCCCTGCTGGTCTATGAGGAGGTCGCGGGCATCGGCGGGCTGGGCAGCCTGCTGCAGCAGGTGGCCGCCGGGCAGGAAAGCCGGACACCGGTTCATTCGCTGGCGCTGCCCGACCGGTGGATCTACCACGGGAAGCGGCGGGAGCTGCTGCGCCGGATGGGACTGGATGCCGCCGGGCTGCGTAAAGCGGTGCGGGAGCTGCTGAACCGATGAATAATTTTCACCCGATCGGGCGCAGGGGCGCTTGGTCGGGTGATTTTATATGGGATGATAAGAGGACGCATTTTACCGAAAGGGGTTGGCAAGGGGCAGCGGGCTGTGGTAAAATAAGGCCAAATGAGAGAGGGGGCGGCAGGATGCCCAAAAAGAATACCCGCAATACCAAGGGACGCATTGTGGCGGCGGCGTGGAAGCTGTTTTATGAGCAGGGCTACGAGGAGACCACGGTGGAGGATATCATTTTTGAGTCCGAGACCTCCAAGGGGTCGTTCTACCACTATTTTGACGGCAAGGACGCCCTGCTTTCCTCCCTTTCGGTGCTGTTTGATGAGCGCTACGAGGAGCTGATGCAGCAGGAGCATGACGAGATGGACTGCATCGGGCTGCTGTGCTGGCTGAATTACGAGCTGTTTGTGACAGTGGAGAATACCGTTTCCATCGAGCTGCTGTGCCGGCTGTTCAGCAGCCAGCTGGTGACAAAGGGCGAAAAGCACCTGCTGAACCGCAACCGCACCTACTATAAGCTGCTGCGGCAGATCATGGCGAGGGGACAGGAAAACGGCGAGCTGACCACCGAGCGCACGGTGGGGGAGCTGGTAAAGGCCTATGCGATGTTTGAGCGCGGGCTGATGTATGACTGGTGCCTTTCCGGCGGGGAGTATTCGCTGCCGCAGTACACCAAAACCATGATGCCGCTGTTTTTGGAGGGGTTCCGGAAAAAATAATTTTTCTTCGATTACTGTTTGCATGGTAATTTGTCTATACAAAAAAGGCTTGAAATAAATGAAAATATAATAGCATTTGCAGCGGTGTACAGAATAAAGTCTGTACACCGTTCTGTATTTTCGTCTACTAATTTGTGTGCTATACTTCGGGCATATTGAACATAAAGGAGCGACGAAAAATGGCAGGTTCTCAAGTAGTGATCATTCTGACGATAGCGATTTATCTGCTGGCGATGGTGCTGGTGGGGGTGTATTTCGGCAGAAAGGGCAGCGGCAAAAGCAGCGATGATTTTTATCTGGGCGGCCGTAAAATGGGCCCCCTGGTAACGGCCATGAGCGCCGAAGCCAGCGACATGAGCAGCTATCTGCTGATGGGGCTTCCGGGCCTTGCCTACCTGTGCGGCCTGCCGGAGGTCACATGGACCTGCATCGGGCTGGCGGTGGGCACCTATCTCAACTGGCTCATCGTGGCACGGCGGCTGCGCCGCTATTCCGCACGGCTGGGCGCCATCACCGTACCGGACTATTTCTCCCGGCGGTTCGGGGATAGAAAGAACCTGCTTTCCGCCATTGCAGCGGTCATTATTCTGGTGTTTTTCGTCCCCTATACCGCCTCCGGCTTTAAGGCCATCGGGACACTTTTCAACAGCCTGTTTGGGGTGAACTATCATGCGGCGATGATCGTGGGAGCTATTGTGGTCATCGGGTATACGGTGCTGGGCGGCTTTATGGCGGTTTCCTTTACCGACCTCATCCAGTCCATTTTTATGACCATTGCGCTGTTTGTTGTGGTGGTGTTCGGCATCCGCATGGCAGGCGGCATGGATGCTGTGGTATCCAACGCACAGGCGCTTCCGGGGTATCTTTCCATGACCAAGGGGTATGATATCGCCACCGGCGGTGCGGCTTCCTTCGGGGGGTTGAGCATCATTTCCACGCTGGCATGGGGGCTGGGCTACTTCGGGATGCCCCATATCCTGCTGCGGTTCATGGCCATCAAGGAGGAAAAGAAGCTGAATACCTCCCGCCGGATCGCGACCGTCTGGGTGGTCATTTCCATGATGATCGCCATCGCCATCGGTATCATCGGGTACAGTGTTTCGGTGGCGGGCAAGGTGCCGTTCCTGACCAACAGCGCCGACGCCGAGACCATTATCATCAAGCTGGCCGACCTGATGAGCCGCAACAGCACATTGCTTGCCATCGTAGCCGGTATTATCCTTTCCGGTATTCTGGCGGCGACCATGTCCACCGCGGACAGCCAGCTGCTGACGGCGGCCTCCAGCGTTTCGCAGGACCTTTCCCAGAATGTCTTCGGCATCAAGCTGAACAATAAGACCGAGATGATCGTGGCACGGCTGACTGTTGTGGTCATCGCTGTAATCGGCGTCATCCTCGCGTGGGACCCTTCCAGCTCGGTGTTCCGTGTGGTGTCCTTTGCATGGGCGGGCTTCGGGGCGGCGTTCGGCCCGGTGGTGCTGTTCTCGCTGTTCTGGAAGCGCTGCAATAAGTGGGGCGCCCTGGCCGGGATGATGGCCGGCGGTGTGATGGTATTCGTTTGGAAGTATCTCATCGCCCCGATGGGCGGCACATGGGCCATCTATGAGCTGCTGCCCGCCTTTATCGTTGCCTGCATTGCGCTGGTGGCGGTCTCCCTGCTGACCGGGACCCCTGAAAAGGAGATCGTGGAGACCTACGAGGAGGTATGCGGCAAAAGGGCTGCTGCGTAACCCGTATAATGAAAACAAAGCACCGATCCCCAGGCGGGACCGGTGCTTTTGGCATAGCTATATGATGGGGAAAAGTGTTTGCGGCATCAAAAAAAGAGCCTGTCGGCTCTCTTTTTGTTGGTCTGAGTGACTAGACTCGAACTAGCGGCCTCTACCACCCCAAGGTAGCGCGCTACCACCTGCGCCACACCCAGATTTATGCCGGAACTCTCGTTTCAGCTTTGTTATAATATCACACGGGCGGCAAAAAATCAAGCCCTTTTGACCGAAAATGCGAAAAATTATTTTTCTTCAATGACTTTGGACTGCTCCAGCAGCATACGCATACGGGGGACGCAGCTTTTCCAGTACAACTTGCTGGTCTCATCCCATTGGTTCCACGCAGCGGGGCCTACGCAGCTGATGACCTCATTGAGGGTCTTGAAATCATCATAGATCGCGCGGGGCAGCAGGTAACGGCCGTCCTCATCGGCGGGGATGGTATTGATGTGCTCGATGTAGCCGAGGCAGTCCCGGAACTGCTCCGAGAGATCAACCAGCAGCGCCGCCCAGCTGATGGGCTTGGGGACCTCCAGGGGGGAGGTGAAGCCGACGATGCGGGTCGCCTGATTCTGGGCGACCTTGGCACAGTATTTACGGAATGCCGGCAGCAGCTCATCAAACTGAAAATCATTGGTGGTTTTGCCGGTGGGGACCTTTACAATATATTTTTTTCCGTTAATGACCATAGGGAACTCCTTTTTACAGCGTTGACTTTTATTATAGCGTTTTGTAAATGGGTTTGCAATCCTTTGCCGGGTGATTTATAATAATGGATAGACCGCAGAAAGGAGAGGAGCGCCCCTTGCATATCATCAAGCATTTTCGTACCATCACCCACCACCGGCACATGGTGATGAAAAACTGCTTTAAGGTCGGGCTGTACTGGCGGGGGCTGACCCACGACCTTTCCAAGTATTCCCCGACGGAATTCTGGCGGGGGGCGAAATACTATCAGGGAACCTTCAGCCCCACCCAGCAGGAGCGCCGGGAAAAAGGGTATTCCCTGGCGTGGATGCACCACAAGGGCCGCAACCGCCATCATTTTGAATACTGGACCGATGTAAGCCTCGTGACCCGCCAGTATGCCCCGCTGGAGATGCCCACCAGGTTCTTTGTGGAGATGTGCATGGACCGCATTGCGGCCAGCAGCACCTACCTGGGGAAGGATTACCACGACGGCGCCCCGCTGGAATACCTGCTGCGGGCGGGGGATAACCGCTGGATGCACCCGGTGACCGCCCGCAAGCTGCGCTATATCCTGACGATGCTGCGGGATCGGGGTGAGGAAGAGACCTTCCGGTTTATACGGGAGGTGGTACTGAAGGAGCTGCCCTTTGCCGGGGAGGAATAGAAAAAGCCGGGAGCCGCTGAAGACTCCCGGCAGTATTTTTTATATTCGGGGGGTATCCACGGTGATGACGGCGAAGTAACGCCCCGGCAGCGCCGAGACCGCCGTTTGGATGCGCTGCTGCAATTCCTCGGAGGTGTATTTGCAGTCCAGGGGGCGCACCACATCAAAGATGAGGTTGGTGTGGTCCGGGCCGCTGGTGATGCGGAAATCGTGCATGGTGAGCTTCGGGTCGATCTCCGCCAGCAGGTTGGCCGCCATGATGCGGCATTCGGCGGTTTTTTTATCACCGACGGCGATGGGGTCCATATGGATGCAGATCTCACAGCCCAGCTCGTGGTAGATCTGCCGTTCCACCGTATCGATGATATCATGGATGGCGGAGATATCGTCGTCCTTATCCACCTCGTCCTTATCCACCTCGGCGTGCAGCGAGGCAAACAGCCTTCCGGGGCCGTAATCGTGGACGATGAGATCGTGCAGGCCGAGGATCTCCGGCGGGGCCAGCGCCAGACGCCTGATGCCGGCGACCAGTGCGGGATCGGGCGCACGCCCCAGCAGCGGGTCAATGGTGTCCTTCATGGCGGAAACGCCGGTATACAGAATGAATATCGCCACCAGTACGCCAAGATAGCCATCAAGCTGGATGCGGAAGAAATGCCCGGCCAGCGTACCCAGCAGCACCACCGCGGTGGAGGCCATATCGCTCAAGCTGTCGGCGGCGGTGGCCATCATGGCGGCGGAGTCGATCTTTTTGCCCAGCTTGCGGTTAAAGAGATACATCCAACCCTTGACCAAAATGGAGACCGGCAGGATGATGAGCGGCAGCAGGGAAAAATCCACCGGCTGGGGGGAAAGGATCTTCTGGAAGGAGGTCTTGCCCAGCTCGAAGCCCATGAGCAGGATGACGACCGAGACCGCAAGCCCGGAGAGGTATTCCACACGGCCGTGGCCGAAGGGGTGATCCCGGTCGGGCTTTTGCCCTGCCAGTCGGAAGCCGATGAGGGTTACGACGGAGGAGCCGGCATCGGAAAGGTTATTGAAGGCATCGGCGGTGATGGCGATGGAGCCGGACACCGTACCGGCGATGAGCTTGCCGAGGAACAGCAGAATATTAAGGCAGATGCCGGTAAACCCGCTTAATGCGCCGTACCGCTGACGGACGGCGGGGTCCTGGACGTTATCTTTATCACGGATGAATAACCGGGTAAGCAGTTCTGTCATGCAGGTCGCTCCTTTGATGGTTTTGGGAGAGATAACAGCCACATTATAGCATATAAAATGCCGCTGTGACACAAAAATTTATAAATGAGAATGACAAAACGGGAACGGCTATGATATAATAGGCGGGTAAACGAAACTAACGTAACAAAGGAAGTGATACCATGGAGATTTTGCGGTTCCCCGGGCTGGGATGGGAGATCCCCATCAGCCGGGTGGCGGTTTCCATCGGCAGTCTCGAGATCTACTGGTACGGCGTTATCATCGCGGTGGGCTTTGGTCTGGGGCTGTGGGTCTATCTTTCCCACAACCGCAGCTGCGGCATCCACCCCGATGAGGGACTGGATATAATCCTGTGGTCGATGCTCGGCGCCATTGTGGGGGCGCGCGCCTACTATGTGGCGTTCCAGTGGGATCATTATAAGGACAACCTCAAGGAGATCTTTAACCTGCGGGGCGGCGGGCTGGCCATCTACGGCGGCATCATCGGGGCGCTTATCGTGGCGTTTATCGTTTGCCGCAGCAAAAAGCTGCCCATGCTGCCCGTTGCCGATGCGGCCTTCCCCGGTGTGATGCTGGGACAGGCCATCGGGCGCTGGGGGAATTTCTTCAATATGGAGGCCTTTGGTACCAATACCACCCTGCCGTGGGGCATGACCTCCGATACCATTTCAAATTATCTTTCCCGCCACCAGGCGGCGCTGGCGGCGCAGGGCGTGATGGTAGACCCCAGCCTGCCGGTGCATCCGACCTTCCTGTACGAAAGCCTGTGGAACCTCATCGGGGTGGCGGTGCTGCTGCTGTGGCTGTTCCCGCGCCGCAGCTACGATGGACAGATCACGCTGGGCTATACGGCATGGTACGGTCTCGGGCGCTTCTTTGTGGAGGGGCTGCGTACCGACAGCCTGATGTGGGGCAGCGTGAGAGTTTCGCAGGCGCTGGGCGGTGTGCTGTTTATTGTGGCCGCCGGGCTGATGCTGGCGATCTTCCTGTGGAGCCGCAAACCTATGACGCTGGAGTATATCGAGGGCGAGAAAAAGCCGCACTTTGTGCTGCGGCGGTATGTAGATACCGAGGAAAGCCGGCAACGCATGGCGATGCTGGACCGCAAGCTGGCCGAAAAGAAGAACGGAAAGAAACCGGCCCAACCGGAGGAGAAAAAGGACGAGTATGAGCGCAAGGATCATTGACGGGAAAGCGGTGGCGGCCCGGTGCCGTGCCGAGCTGAAAGCCCGGACGGAGGAGCTGAAGGCCGGGGGGATCACCCCGGGACTGGCAGTCATCCTGGTGGGGGAGGACCCGGCTTCGCAGGTGTATGTGCGGAATAAGCACAAGGCCTGTGACGAGCTGGGCATCCATTCCGAGCAGTACACCCTGCCGGAAAATACAAGCAGGGAGGAGCTGCTTTCTCTCATCGCCGAGCTGAACGGCCGGGAGGAGATCGACGGGATACTGGTGCAGCTGCCGCTGCCGGGTCATCTTGACCAGAAGGAGATCCTTTCCGCCATTGACCCCGCAAAGGATGTGGACGCCTTCCACCCGCAGAATGTGGGGCGTATCGTGATAGGGGATTACTTTTTTGCCCCCTGCACCCCCAGCGGGATATTAACGCTCATTGACAGCACCGGTGTGGATATGACCGGCAAGGAATGTGTAATCATCGGGCGCAGCAATATAGTGGGCAAGCCGATGGCGCTGCTGGCGCTGCACCGCAATGCCACCGTGACGGTATGCCACAGCAAGACCCGGAACCTGCCGGAGGTGACCCGCCGGGCGGATATTCTTATTTCCGCGGTGGGCAAGGCGGGGTTTGTTACCGGGGAGATGGTAAAGCCCGGCGCCGTGGTCATCGATGTGGGGATGAACCGCAATGCGGCGGGCAAGCTGTGCGGGGATGTGGACTTTGAAAGCGTTTCCCCCGTGGCGGGCTGGCTGACGCCGGTCCCCGGTGGGGTGGGCCCCATGACCATCACCATGCTGCTGCGTTCTACGGTGCTTTCCGCCCGAAATCGCCGCAAAAAGGCATAAAAATACGGCAAAAAACTCTTTACAGCAGTTGGAACATATGGTATAATTCCATATTGATATGACCGGATCCCGGTATTTGGGAGTGTTCCTTTGCGGGAACTTCACCGATCCCGGTACGGAGGTCCCGGCGTAAATATTTTATGAGGTGAAAAAACATGATTCTCAAGGAAGAAAAAAACAAGATCATTACCGAGTATGCTACTCATGAGGGCGATACCGGTTCCCCCGAGGTGCAGATCGCTGTTCTGACCAGCCGCATCAACACCCTGACCAAGCATATGCAGCAGAATCCCAAGGATTTCCATTCCAACCGCGGTCTGCTCAAGATGGTCGGTCACCGCAGAAACCTGCTGAACTACCTGAAGAAGAAGGACATTGAGCGCTATCGTGCCATCATTGCCAAGCTGGGTCTGCGTAAGTAATTGAACTGCCGGAGGGCAGGCGGGGGTTTCCGTCTGCCCTCTTACCCGGTTTTTGGAGCCTTTTTTACACAGCAAAAAGGCGGCTCCTGCCATCGTGTTTAGCAGTGAATCGTTCCCCCGGAAGGCAAAAAACTTCCCCGGAGGAAGGCTTTATTGCTAAAACGAAAGCACGGCCGCCTGATAATAACACAAAGTAAGGAGAAGAAAAGATGTTTGAAAACTTCCGCGTATTTGAAACTGAATTTGCCGGACGCAAGATGAGCTTTGAGACCGGTAAAATGTGCTGTCAGGCCGGCGGCTCCGTGCTGGTACGCTACGGCGAAACCACCGTGCTGGTCAATGCGACCGCTTCCGCCAAGCCCCGTGACGGCATCGACTTTTTGCCGCTTTCGGTGGACTTTGAGGAAAAGCTGTACGCCGTGGGCAAGATCCCCGGTTCCTTCCTCAAGCGTGAGGGCCGCCCCAGCGATAAGGCTGTTCTTTCCAGCCGTGTGGTAGACCGCCCCATCCGTCCGCTGTTCCCCAAGGATATGCGCAACGACGTTTCCGTTGTGATGACCGTCCTTTCCGTTGACCCCGACTGCGTTCCCGAGATCGCCGGCATGATCGGCGCCTCCATGGCGCTGTCCATCTCCGATATTCCCTGGAACGGGCCCATCGCCGGCATCAATGTCGGTCTGGTGGATGGTGAGATCATCCTGACCCCCAACGCCGAGCAGCGCCAGAAGAGCGACCTGCAGCTGACCGTTGCCGGTACCGCCGATAAGGTCTGCATGATCGAGGCCGGCGCCAACGAGGTGGACGACGACACCATGCTGGAGGCCATTATGCAGGGCTTTGCAGAGGTGCAGAAGATGGTCGCCTTCATCAAGGAGGTACAGGCCGAGATCGGCAAGCCCAAGTTCACCTTTGAGTCGATGGAGATCGACCATGACCTCTTTGAGGCCATCAAGGATGAGTTCATCGAGGATGTCCGTGCTGCCATGGATACCGATGATAAGAATATCCGTGATGAGCGTATGCTGCCCATCTATGACCGGCTGCACGCCGAGTATGACGAGAAGTACCCCGACCAGGGCGCGATGCTGGATGAGTGCATCTACAAGCTGCAGAAGTACGTGGTGCGCCGCTGGCTGCTGGATGACGGCAAGCGCGTTGACGGCCGAGGCATGGATGAGATCCGTCCGCTGGATGCCGAGGTCGGTATCATTCCCCGTGTTCACGGCTCCGGTATGTTTACCCGCGGCCAGACCCAGGTGCTGACTATTGCGACCCTTGGTACCATCCGTGAAGCTCAGCTTCTCGACGGCATCGATGAGCAGACCACCAAGCGTTATATCCACCAGTACAACATGCCCTCTTATTCCGTCGGTGAGACCCGCCCCAGCCGCGGCCCCGGCCGTCGTGAGATCGGCCACGGTGCGCTGGCCGAGCGTGCGCTGGAGCCTGTTATCCCCAGCGTAGAGGAATTCCCCTACACCATGCGTCTGGTCTCCGAGGTGCTTTCCTCCAACGGCTCCACCTCCCAGGGCTCCATCTGCGGCTCCACGCTGGCACTTATGGATGCCGGTGTTCCCATCAAGGCTCCCGTTGCCGGTATCTCCTGCGGTTTGATCACCGAGGGCGACCGCTGGATGACCATGGTGGATATCCAGGGTGTCGAGGACTTCTTCGGCGATATGGACTTTAAGGTGGGCGGCACCAAGAAGGGCATTACCGCCATCCAGATGGACCTGAAGATCGACGGTCTGACCCGTGAGATCATCAAGGAGGCCTTTGCCAAGACCCATAAGGCCCGCAATTATATCCTTGATGAAGTGATGCTCAAGGCCATTCCGGCGCCCCGGCCCGAGCTTTCCAAGTATGCGCCCAAGATGGTCAGCATTACCATCGATCCCGATAAGATCCGTGAGGTCATCGGCTCCGGCGGCAAGACCATCCAGAAGATCTGCGCCGAGTGCAATGTCAAGATCGACATTGAGGATGACGGCCACGTATTTGTTTCCGCCATCGATATCGATGACTGCCGTGCCGCCATCAATATCATCGAGACCATCGTCAATGACCCCGAGGTCGGCGCCATCTATAAGGGCGTTGTTACCCGGCTGATGAACTTCGGTGCCTTTGTGGAGATCGCCCCCGGCAAGGAGGGACTCGTTCACATTTCCAAGCTGGATTCCAAGCGTGTGGAAAAGGTGGAGGATGTGGTTTCCGTCGGGGATGAGATCCTCGTCATGGTGACCGAGATCGACCAGCAGGGCCGTATCAACCTCTCCCGCAAGGACGCCATCGCCAAGATGGAAGCCAAAAAGGAAGGCAAGGAATAATCAAGACGTAAGCCAAGCGGGGCAGGGGAGAGTTTATTACCCGTGCCTCGCTTTTTACGGCAAAGCTGTGAATAAAAACTGAACATTTCCCCCGCAGCCTTGCCGTGAACCATCATTTTTGCTACAATAAACCCAGTACCGCCGCCAGCGGTGCCACATCATTTTTTAACCAAACAAGGAGTGTGTATTTTTTTGGACGACATAGGCAGTACAACCTACCTACTTATTCTGATCCTGTTACTGTTATCCGCTTTCTTTTCCGCATCCGAGACCGCGTTTTCCGCGGCAAATATGATCCGTCTGCGCACCATGGCCGAGGACGGCAATAAGCGTGCCGCACAGGCGGTAAAGGTGGCCGCGCAATACGATAAGCTGATTGCGACCATCCTTATCGGCAATAACCTTGTTAATATCGCCATTTCCTCATTGGTCACAGTAATCGCCACTGCGTACTTCAAAAACTATGCGGTTGCGATTGCCACCGGTATTTCCACCCTTGTCGTTCTCACCTTCGGCGAAATTATCCCCAAGAGCTTTGCCAAGATGAACGCCGAGAGCATTTCGATGGCGTTTGCCGGTGTGCTGCGTATCCTTATGGTCATCTTTACCCCGTTCAGCTTTTTGTTCCTGCGGCTCATGCAGCCCTTTAAGAAAAAGGAGGACGGCGAGGAGCAACCGACCATTACCGAGCAGGAACTGATGTATATGCTGGATACCATCGAGGAGGAGGGCGTACTGGAGGAGCAGGAAAAGGAGCTGGTCCAGTCTGCTTTGGAATTCAATGACACCGCAGTGGAGGATATCCTTACCCCCCGTGTCAATATGGTCGCCATCAATGAGGACTCCACCCCGCAGGAGGTATTGCAGGTCATCACCGAGGAAGGCTTTTCCCGTATTCCCGTATACAGCGAAACGGTGGATCACATCATCGGTGTGGTTCATTCCCGGGATATTCTGCAGGCCGCCCTGCTCAATAAGAACTTTGAACTGAAAAAGCTGATGACCGAGCCGATGTATGTTCACCGCAGCATGAAGATCGCCCGGCTGCTTTCCGAATTCCAGCGCAAGAAGATACATATCGCCATTGTGATGGATGACTACGGCGGCACCCTCGGCATCGTTACCATGGAGGACGTGCTGGAGGAGCTGGTCGGCGAGATCTACGATGAACGGGACGAGGTCGTTACCGAGTTTACCGAGGTAAACCCCGATACCTTCGAGATCAGCGGCGATATGCCGGTGGATGACTTCCTGGATGAGATCGACTATCATCCTTCGGATATCGAGGAGGACGACTACGATACCATGAACGGTCTGGCGCTTTCGCTGCTGGATCATATCCCCACGGTGGGTGAAACCTTCCAGCTGGGACGGCTTACCTTTACCGTGCTGGAAATGGAGGAGCAGAAGATAGAAAAAATGCGCGTCTGCCTGGCGCCCGACCCCGAAAAAGAGGCCGAAAAGGCCAAGGCCGGTGAAAAGGAAAAGGACGCCTGACCCCTCACCCCACCCAAATGAAAGGAACCTGCTATGAGTACTGAAAAAACGAATGCCCGCAACCGTCATACGGCGCCCATTGGCCTCGTTTTTATCGTGCTGTGCGTGATAGGACTGTATACCGTATTCACCTGGTGCTTTGACCTGACCCGCAACCTGGCAGACAACACCGCCCAAAAGACGAGATTTGAGCAGATGCTGCTGCCGGTGGTCATGTTTGACCCGCCAGACTTTACCGACCCCGCTTCCTGTGATAATGAATTCCTGCTGCAAAGCAGCCTGTGGGCCTGTATGCTGGGCGACCGCCGGGGCAGCTACCAGTTTGATGAATACGACCGCATGGTCATTCCCGCAACGGATGTGGAGTCGCAGGCGGTGGTCCTGTTCGGCCCGGATGTGAAGCTGGAGCACAAGACGATAGGCGATATGGAAAACGCCTACCAGTATGACAGCGAGATCGCCTCGTACCATGTGCCCATCATCGCCATGACCGGCTTTGCGACCCCCCGTGTGGAGAAGATCACCATGAAGCAGGATGGCTGCCAGCTCATCATCGGGTATGTGCCGCCTACAACGGTTTTGAGCATCAACTATGACAGCTCCGGCGACCTGGAGGAGGAGCCCTCCAAGTATATGCTGTACGAGCTGCGCAAGGCGGACAAAACCTTTTATCTGTATGCGGTTTCCACCATTACCGGTGATACCCGTGTGGATGGCGAATTTGACCCCGCTACCGGCCGTGTGGATAATTTCAGCTCTTCCTCCGGCGGGTTGAGCAGCAGCATGGTCTCCCCGTAAGCACATCGCCCCCGATCGATTCCGGTCGGGGGTTTTTGCGTGGGAACGGTTGTCTTTTTGCGTCGTTTAGGGTATAATGGTGCTGTTATTTTTATGATGTCGGAGGGGGATGCGCATGACCGCAGTGAAAAAGATCGGTTCGGCTCTGCTGATTGCCGCAGTTGCGGTCGGCATCGGGCTGGCGCTGGCGCTGTTTATGCCGCAGTCGGTCGCCCCCGGGCCCACCCCGCCGGCCGATACCGCCATACACAGCGGACGGCTGCCCGGCTATGAAAACGCCCCCGTCAATACCACCCCGGAATACTTCTGGTATCTCTATAACGGCAGTCTTTCCGCAGCGGCGGACGGCAGCATAGCGGTGATGCTGGAAAACACCCCCGGCAACGAATGCAGCATGCGGGTGCGGTACACCATGGCCGATGATACCATCCTGCTGACCACACCGATAATAGGGGCGGGGGAGCACCTGCTGTATGCCTACCCGGAGGTGCTGCCGCAGCCCGGCAGCTATCCCCTTACCGTTACCATACAGGTGTACCACACCGGGCAGGACCCCGCCACCGAGGAGCCCTTTGCCACCTATACCGAGCAGGCGCAGCTGACCATCCCGAAAGGGGCGGCGCTGACGCAGAAGGAAGCCGAAAGCAGCCCGCCGGCCGCAGCATAAATACAGCCCACTCCGGAACCCCCGAGGTGGGCATTTTGCTGCTGTTGCAAAAAGGGGATATCAATCCCGGACCTTTCCCGTAAGAAATATAGGACGAGCAGAACGCAGGTTTATCATACACAGGCGGCACCCTGCAAGTGCAGCCCATATGGCATGAGCGCCGCAGGGGGGGCAGTCGTCGATTTATGTTTTTTTGCGGCAGCAGCGGGGGAGAAGGGCAAAAAGCGGGCAGGAAAACGCCGGGTATTCGCAATAGCGGAACATTCGGCTGCATCGCTTGACGATGGGGAAAATGAGACCTATACTTGTGAAAGAATAATGCGAAAGGTCGTAGAAAAAATGAAATTGCTGGTCGTAGCAGGGCCGCCCTCCTCGGGCAAAACCTCGGTCATTTTGCAGCTGATTGCCGCCCTTGGCGCGCCGCGCGGAACGGCCGGGGTGGTGAAATTCGACACCCGCCCCTTTACCCACCCGGATGACCTGACCGGCAAAACGCTGTGGGAGCTGGCGGAGCTGATCAAAAGCTGGAATTACCTTGAGGCTGCCGTCGGGCAGGCGGCAATCAATGCGTGGTATAACAGCCCGGAGATCGCCCGGCAAAACGGTGTGGACATGGACCAAAGCCCCCGTGAGGACCGCATGAACGATCCGTTTATTATGAGCCAGCGGGAAATACGGGGGAAAAAGGTGGTCACCATCGGGCATTTCCCGTATCTTGAAAAGCTGTTCGAGCCGATCTGCGACCTTGCCATCATCGAGCATGAGCCGGACATGAACGGAGATTATCCCTTCGAGGCGGCGGACTACCTGCTGCCCGAATGTGACTATGCCTATCTGAACGCCAGCGGACTGGTGGATAAATCCCTGCCGCGGATGCTGGTACTTTCCCGGAATGCGGAGAAGATCACGCTGGTGGGGCCGTGTGCGCCGCTGTGGCCGGGCTTTGCCCGGTATGGCGTGCAGGATGTTTCCGGTCTGGTCATCACCGATGCCGGACGGGCCATGAGGAGGGCAGCGGGGGCGGAGCAGTGCAAGCCCTTTGCCGCAGGCAGAAAGGTTGCCCTGCGAATGGCGAAAGAAGAATAAAGCGCAAAAATCAGCAGCCGGGGGTATTCACTCCTCGGCTGCTGCGGTTTTTGAGGGCGGTTCAGTGACCCTCGGCGGTCATCATCCGCAGGGCGTGCTCCAGCGTGGCGATGACGGCAGAGAGATTTTCCCGGGCGGTTTTTTCGCTGTCGGGCAGATTGAGGATAAGACTGTGCCCGCGGGTGCCCGCCACGGCGCGGGAAAGCATGGCGCGGGGAGTGTGCTTCAGTCCCTCCATCCACATGACAACGGGAATGGCTCTGATCTCCCGTTCGAGGATGCCGAGGGTCGCTTCGGGGGTGACGTCCCTGTGGGAAAGGCCGGTGCCGCCGGTGGTGATGATCAGATCAAGCTGTTTTTCATCGGCGCAGGCGGTCAGCTCGGCCCGGATGGCGGGAATATCATCCGGCACGATGGCGGTATGGATGCCCGAATAGCCGGCTTCTTCCAGCATCGAGCAGATGGCAGGGCCACTGGTATCGGTGCGCTGTCCCATGCTCGTGCTGTCGCTGACGGTGATCACTGCTGCGGTATATGTCATTTCGGGTTCTCCTGTTCGGTGGATTTGTTTTTTATGATACCCTGCGGCGGGGGCGGCGTCAAGCGGGGAGAGCGCCAAAATAAATCCCGAAAGAAAAGTTCGGCGGCGGCATTCGGGAAAGCGGCGCCGATATCATTTCCTACGATGCCCCGGTAACGCACCGGACGCCCCGCTGTTGCGGGCGCTGCTGCCGGCCGGCATGAGAATAATAGCAGGAGATACGATAAATTTCACACTGCGTATAGAACGGTGCAGGTGTTACCCGAATGATGAATAGAGAATTGGCGGGTTATTCGATTGTGACAGGAAATACATATTATGCTGACTTTTGCGCCCCCATAACCCCACCGACCGCCCTCCAAGCGCAGACTTTGCGGCGCTCGTTTTGTATTCCGGCAAGGGAATGGAGGCTGAAAACATCACCGCAAAAGAAAACAACCGCATAGCCTTTTGGCTACACGGCTGCTTCCTCGTTAGAAGATAGTACCAGTATCGTAATTCATAGTTTACCACGGTTAGTTAATTCTGTCAACCCTAATTTGCAAAAGATTAGTAAATAATGAAAACGCTGTGCTTTGTTTCGGCCGTTTTCCATTCACAGCGCCGACAAGGGTGCTATTCCCCATTTGCGGTGCGGTGCCGTGCAAAGGGCGGCTTTCCGTTTTAATCAGTAGACAAAAGCGCCCCGGCGGTGGTATAATGCAGTATAAGCACTATTGCCGAGTGCGGCGCCGCTGCACCCCTTACGGGCAAAATGATCGGCAGAAAGGAATATTTTATGAGTGAATATCTCACCCGCGAGCGCAATTTGACCATGCTTACCGACTACTATGAATACTCAATGATCAATGGTTATTTCCACGCCGGTATTCAGGATAAGATCGCCGTCTTTGATGCCTTTTTCCGCCGTGTGCCGGAAAACGGCGGCTTTGCCATCTATGCCGGGCTGCAGCAGGTCATCGAGCTCATCAACGGCCTTTCCTTCACCGAGGAGGACGTTGAGTATTTCCGTAAAAAGGGCTGTTTCTCGGAGGAATTCTTCAACTTCCTGCGAAATTTTAAGTTCTGCTGTGATGTCTGGAGCATCAGGGAGGGTACCCCCATTTTCCCCAATGAGCCGATCATTACCGTGCGCGGCCCGCTGGAGCAGGTGCAGATGATTGAGACCATGCTGCTGGTCACCTTCAACTTTGAAACGCTGATCGCCACCAAGGCCAGCCGCCTGATTCGGGCGGCGCAGGGGCGTACCATCGTGGAATTCGGCTCCCGCCGGGCACAGGGCTATGACGCCGCCATGCTGGGCGCGCGTGCGGCCTATATTGCTGGGTGCGCCGGTACCGCCTGCACCATCAGCGACCGCATGATGGGCGTTCCGGCCTCCGGCACCATGGCGCACAGCTGGGTACAGGCCTTCGATACCGAGTACGAGGCCTTTAAGGCCTATGCCGAAACCTACCCCGATAACTGCTGCCTGCTGGTGGATACCTATAACGTCCTCAAATCCGGCGTGCCCAATGCCATCCGGGTATTCAATGAGGTAATCGTTCCCAAGGGCTTCCGCCCCAAGAGCATCCGTTTGGATAGCGGTGACCTTGCCTACCTTTCCAAAAAGGCCCGCAAGATGCTGGATGAGGCCGGCTTTTCCGATGTCAAAATCATGGCCTCCAATTCGCTGGATGAATATATCATCCGTGACCTGCTGCTGCAGGATGCCAAGCTGGACTCCTTCGGCGTGGGTGAAAACCTCATCACCAGTAAAAATGAGCCGGTTTTCGGCGGCGTTTATAAGCTGGTCGCCATTGAAAATGACTGCGGCGAGCTGGTGCCCAAAATCAAATTGAGCGAAACCGCCCAGAAGATCACCACCCCCGGCTTTAAGGAGGTATACCGATTCTACGGCCGGGATAACGGCAAGGCGCTGGCCGATTATATTGTGCTGGCGGACGAGGAGGTAGACGACACCAAGCCCTTTACCATCTTTGATCCCAACGATATCTGGAAGAAAAAGACCCTGACCAATTTCCGTGCCGAAAAGCTGCAGGTGCCGATCTTCAAAAAGGGTGTGCAGTGCTACACCTCCCCCACGCTGGAGGAGATCCGCAGCTACTGCGCCGAGCAGATGGACACCCTGTGGGATGAGGTCAAGCGCTTTGAGTATCCCCACACCTATTATGTCGATCTTTCGCAGAAGCTGTGGGATACCAAGCAGCGCCTGATGGAAGAGATGAACGAAAAATAATATTAACCCAAAAGGGAGGAGATATCACATGGAGAAAATGTATCATGTAGGCTTTGATGACACCCACGGCGCCAAATATGTTATTCTGCCGGGGGATCCCGGCCGGGTAGAAAAGATCGCGCAGTTTTTGGATGAGCCGCATTTCTACTGCCAGCACCGTGAGTACACCACATGGTTGGGCAAGGTGGACGGCGAGACGGTCATGGTCATGTCCACCGGTATGGGCGGCCCCTCTACCGCCATCGGTGTGGAGGAATGCTACAAGACCGGCGTTCGCACCTTTATCCGCATCGGCACCACCGGCGGCATCAATCTCAAGGTCATGGGCGGCGATCTGGTCATCGCCAACAGCGCCATCCGCATGGAGGGCACCACCCGTGAATATATGCCCATCGAATTCCCGGCCGTTGCCGACCACGATGTTACCTGCGCCCTCATTCAGGCCGCTAAAAACCTCGGTGCCCGCTGGCATGTCGGTACCGTCCAGTGTAAGGATGCCTTCTACGGGCAGCACGAGCCGGAGCGCCTGCCGGTAGGCCCCATGCTGGAGTACAAGTGGGAATGCTGGAAAAAGGGCGGCACCCTCTCCAGCGAGATGGAGTCGGCGGCATTGTATGTGGTCTGCGCCACATTGGAGGAAGCCCGTGCCGGCTGCATCCTCAATGTCTGCTGGAACCAGGAGCGCAAGAAGCTGGGCCTGCCCGACCCCGAGCAGCATGATACGGCGCTGGCCTGCCAGGCCGCCGTGGAAGCGGTTCGTCTGCTCATCGAGCAGGACAGAGAAGCTGCCGAGCGCAAGTAACGGAACACGAGAGCCGTAGCTTCTGCGGCTCTTTTCCTTTGGAAGGGGGCAATACGAATGACCGAGCGCCTGAACGACCTTATTCTGGTCGATTGCTATGACTGTCCCATCGGCACGGCGGGGAAGGCCGAAGCCCATGCCGCACCGCTGCTGCACCGGGCCTTCTCGGTATTCCTCATCAATGATAACGGGGAGCTGCTGCTGCAAAAACGGGCGGCGGGGAAGTACCATTCCGGCGGCCTGTGGGCCAATGCCTGCTGCTCCCATCCCCGCACGGGGGAGCAAACGGTTCCCTCGGCGGAGGCCCGTATGACGGAGGAGCTGGGGGTGACCTGCCCGCTGCGGGAGATCGGCGGCTTTGTCTATCTTCACCGCTTTGCCGACTGCCTGTACGAATATGAGTACGACCATGTGCTGCTGGGGCATCATAACGGTCCCTTTACCCCCGACCCCGGTGAGATCGCCGCACTGCGGTGGGTGAGCCCGGCGGCACTGGAGCAGGAGCTGCGGGAGGCCCCGGAACGGTTTGCACCGTGGTTCCTCACCGCCGCCCCCATGGTGCTGCGGCAGCTTGTAAAACCTTGACGAACCCGGCCAAATATGGTATTCTAACTGACGACAATTAAATCTCGTGCAGGCAGACGCTCCCGCAAAAAGGAGCAGGGAATCGGGTGCAAATCCCGAGCGATCTCGTCGCCGTAACGGGGAGCCGACCCCCATATATGTCACTGGGCAACCGGGAAGACGGGGCAAGGCAATGATCCGAAGCCGAAAGACCGGTCTGCCTGCGGTGCAAAACATACCACGAGGAATTGGTCAAACGCACAAAAGACCCGCAGGGGAATATCTCCGACGGGTCAGTTTGGCTGTCCCATTTTGCACGAAGGGGGCAGCCTTTGTCTATTTTAAGGAGGAAAAAGAAAATGCAAAAGAACAAAAAGATCCTGATTATTGCTGCCGTGGTGCTGCTTCTCATTGCCGGGGCACTGCTCCTCATCGAAGGCTCCAAAAAGCCCGTCCCGATCGAAGGCAGCAAGACCATTACCGTCACCGTTATCCAGGAAGGCGTGGAGGATAAGGTGTTCACCATCCACACCGATGCCGAATTCCTGCGCGGCGCCCTGGAGCAGGAAAAGCTCATTGAAGGCACCGAATCCCAGTATGGCCTTTTTGTTACCACCGTGGACGGTGTTACCGTTGATGAAAGCCTGCGCCAGTGGTGGAACTTTAAGGACGGCAACGGCGATGATCTTACTGTCGGCGTTGATTCCGCCCCCATTGCCGACGGTGATTCGTTCCAGATCATTCTTGCCACCTATTAAGCCGGCCGCATGAAGCTGAAAACCAGAGAACTGGTGCTGGCGGCGCTGCTTGCCGCCCTGCTCATCGCAGCCAAGCAGGCCATGTCCTTTATCCCGAATTTTGAGCCGGTCACCCTGCTGCTGATCCTATACACGCTGCACTTTCCCCGTATGACGCCGCTGATCATCTATGTATTTGTGGCGGTGCAGGTGCTGCTTTACGGCTTTAATGTATGGGTCTATATGTACCTCTACATCTGGATCATCCTGTATGCCGTGGTGCGGCTTTTGGCACGGTGGGGCAGTTATCCCCTGTGGATCATCGTCGCGGCGGTGTACGGGATGCTGTTCGGGCTGCTTTGCTCGCCGGTCTATCTTTTCATCGGCGGCTGGAATATGGCGCTGTCATGGTTTATTTCCGGCATCCCGTTTGATATTATGCACGGGATCGGCAATGCCATCATGGTGGCGGTGCTGTTTATCCCGCTGGATAAGCTATTTGCCCGCCTGAAAACCGAAAAATTCGCATGAGACCGGGCATAGGGCCGCAGGCCCGGCGGCTCCGCCGCCGCAGCGAACTCCGTTCGCTGAAACCGTCCTTCGGACGGTTTGGCCTGCGGCCCTCCCGCCCCGCAGCTTCTGCAAACCCAAAAGCTCCCCCGCCCGCAGTAGGGCAGGGGAGCTTTCCCGTTTATTCTGCTGTTTAGTTCTGCACGCCCAGCGTCCAGACCCACTCCGCCCCATCGTAGGGGTTGCGCTCGTCAGTGCTTTCATCCAGGTGGTAATACAGCCGTCCGTCAGTGCAGGCGATTAGATAGTAACCGTCCCACATCTGTGCTTCGGCATAAACGCCTTTCATCGGCAGGGAGAATACTGCCGGCTTTTCACCATAGTTAGGCGCAAAGAACAGATAGCTGCCATCCTCCTGATGCAGCAGCACACAGCCATTGGCCGCATAGACCGGCACGCCGGAAATATGATATTCTTCGGTTTTGGGCTGCGGTATACTGGGGTCGGTTGGCGTTGTCGGGTCAAACCACTCATAGCTGTGGCAGTAAAGGGTATCCTTTTCGGCCGTGGTGTACCAAATGCAGCTGGTGTAATACATTTTATTGGCAGAGGAATAACAGAAATCCAGAACCTTCTGCGCTGTTTCTATGCGGCTGCCGTCCTCCATGCTGTAATCCCACAGGGTATTGTTTTGGTCCAGTACCAGCAAACGCTGACCGTTATCTTCGGCAATTTTTCCGGCTTTGATATCCTCAATAGGATGCCATGCACCATCGTAGTGATACTGCACCGTGCCGTTCTGCATCAGCGCCGCACAGCCGGAAATCTCCGCAACGCCCTCCAGCGGCTCCGGCAGCTCGCCGTAGTCATGGTCGGTCCAGTACCGCTCCAGTCTGCCGGTCGTGTACAGAATATTGATATACTCGCCAAAGGAGCCCAGCGAAAAATCCTTCACGTGCTGGTACGCCACCTCCATCGTGCTCATATCCGGCTGGTTGTTTTCAAGCTGCATCCGGTACAGGTTGTGATTCTCGCTTAACGCCCACACCCCGGAAATGCTGTTAACCGCCTTAATGATTTTCTCCGTAGCTTCACCGGGCTGCCGCTCCGGCATCGTCACGGCGATCATTTCGTATTCCGGCATGGGGGTTGGGTCTGGCGCAGGGGCGGGTTCCTTCCCGCACGCTGCCAGCGTGGACAGCAGCACCAGTGCGCACAGCAGCGCAATCAGTCTTGTCGTTCTTTTCATGGGGATCCTCCTTTTTGTGAATTTTTTCTACATAAATAGAATAACATAACCGCTTCCGTAAAGCAACCATTTCATAAAAAGTTTACAAAACTGCCGCCCTTGGAATAGGACGGCAGTCGTGTTTCGGTTATATCAGTCGGCCGGAAAGATACCACAGCGCGAAATTGAAGTAGACCAGAATGGAGAATGCATCGGTAATGGTCGTGATGAGCGGCGATGCCATAATGGCAGGGTCCAGCTTCAAAATCTTTGCCAGAATGGGCAGGATGCAGCCCAGCGATTTCGCCATGCAGATGGTGAGCATCAATGTGCCGGAAACCACCAGCGCCACCTGCGGGTCATGGTACTGGATCAGGATACGGATGAAGTTTACGCTGCACAGCGCGATACTGCACAGCAGCGCTACTCTTATCTCCTTCCACCACGCCTTGGTAAAGTCCTTGGGGGAGATTTCATCCAGCGCCAGACCGCGGATGATCATGGTAGAAGCCTGACTGCCGCAGTTTCCGCCGGTATCCATGATTTGCGGGATAAAGGTGACCAGCAGCGGAATGCTGACAAAGGCAGCTTCATAGTATTCCAGCATGGCGCCGGTCACCATGGCGGAGAGCATCAGCACCATCAGCCAGATAATACGGTGCTTTGCCAGCGTGATAACGGGGGTACGCAGGTAGGTATCATCACTGGGGGTCATACCTGCCATCTTTTCAAAGTCCTCGGTGTTCTCATCCTGAATGACGTCTACGGCGTCATCGATGGTGATGATACCGACGATCCGGCCCTCGCTGTCCACGACCGGCATCGCCAGCATATCGTACCGGCTGAACATCTTGGCGATCTCTTCCTGATCATCATGGGTATGCACGTGGATGGGGTTGGTGTCCATCAGTGAATCAATGATGGTATTGGGGGCCGCCAACAGCATTTCCCGCACCGTTACCACACCCAGCAGCTCCTTGCGGAGGGAGGTCACATAGCAGGTGTAGATGGTTTCCTTATCCACACCGTGTTCTCTTATGATCTCGAACGCCTTGGCGACGGTGAACCCGCTGCGGAAGTAGACATACTCATTGGTCATCAGGCTTCCGGCGGAGTCCTCGGGATATTTCAGGTACTGGTTGATGAGCTTGCGGTTTTCCGGGGTGGAGTTCTGCATGACCCGCTTTACCACATTGGCGGGCATTTCCTCTACCAGGTCCACATAGTCATCCATAAAAAGGTCGTCCAGTATGTGCTGCAGCTCGGTATCGGTCAGCGCGCGGACGATCTTTTCCTGTATTTCGGGTTCCATGTAGGAGAAAACCTCGGCGGCGGTTTCCTTGGGCAGCAGCCGGAACAGCCGGTTAAACTGGTCGGCGTCCTCCTCACTTTCCAGCTCCTCAAAGAGCTTTGCAAGGTCGGCTTCCTCCATTTGTGCAACCAGTTGTTTGACGGCGGAGTACTTTTTCTCCGCCAAAAGTTCCAAAATTTCGTGGCTCATAGGCGCACCTCCTTATGCGGGCAGGGTGCCATAGCCCGACACCGTGCCCGTGAGTATAAAGCTATTGCAACTGGGATACGGACCGGCGTCCATTTCGGGACCTCCTTTTTTCGTCAATTCGGGCGGGAAGATAAACCCCGCCCATCTAGTATTGTACTCGATTTGAAAAGAATCCGCAACCGCAAAATGAAGAATTTTTACAGAGAAGCGGCGGG
>OLYM01000037.1_pt1 | contig 45299 bp, 40 predicted proteins | sample 1673691 | NCBI WGS metagenome assembly OLYM01 (sample SAMEA103958123, study PRJEB25191) | human gut metagenome | reverse complement strand
TAAAACCTGAGAATTCTGGAGCCTTTGGTATATGTCGATGCCTCGAAATTCATTTTAAAATCATACTTAGGATAATTCTTGCCATTACCATAATTAAAGATATCCGTTGTGATACCATATTGGAATCCGAGGTCAGAGTCGAAACCGACAACAGGAAGAGGGCCAAAGACCCAACCTGTCTTTATGATCTCACCTTTCTCATTATATTTCTTTTCCTTTTTCTTCCCTTCGCGATTTTGAGCATAGCTTACAGTCAACAAAGACAAAGCAATAAAGAAAAACAATATTTTTTTCAAGGCATTTTTGCGATTTCGGATGGTATCACAATGAGAGCGGGAAAATGCCGCCTTGTTTATGTTCGTTTTGCTCCCCCCACGGTTTGGCACGCCGTGTGCCGGATGCCGTCCTCGCCGGAACCGGGACGCTGTGCCGCTGGATGATTGGCTTTATGCGCCGCCGGGAAATCCTTCGTCTCCCAGTCTCGGCACAGGGAAAAGAGGCCGCTGTGCGCTTCCCCTTATCGCTCGGATTTCTTTGTTGACGCGCAATGGTTGGTCGTGTCGTTTTCCCCAAAACGATTCTCCTTGCAAATGATTACGCATTTGAAAAAAGGCGCATCCCGTCGCCTACGGCTGAGCGGCTCGCCGCGTCCCGGTTCGTTACGCGAAAACATATGTGACACCCCTCGACAGAACCGGTTTTGCGTGCTATAGTAAGAGAACAGTTTGTTTGGAAGGGATGTTTTCAGCAAGTGGAACGCAAAGGCAAACAGAAAAAGACGGCGCGCAATGTTATCATCATCCTGTGTGTGGTCCTTGTGGCGGTGTCGATCCCGGTAATTATGGCGCTCAGGAAATCGCACAGCCAGCCCACGCCGGCGGAGACTACGCCCACGCCGACCGCGCCCCCCCGTGGAGGAGACCGTCAGCGCGACGCCGTCGATCGAGCTTCCGCCCTATGGCGGCTATTCGTTTGACAACGACGAGCTGGTGCAGCTGTCCGACTGCGCGTTTGTCGGCGACAGCATCTGCAGCGGCCTGTTCGTCTATGATGTGCTGCCGAAGGATATGGTCGTTGCGACCGGAAACGTCGGCATCCGCAGCCTGCGGGAATATACATTTGATATCAACGGCGGTACGTATACCGCGCTCGAGGCGCTGAAGGTCATCGACCCGAAGTATGTCATCTTCTCCATGGGCATGAACGACATCAACATGACCAGCGAGGAGACCTATTGCCAGAATTACCTCAGCTTCCTTGCCGATACGCAGGCGGAGCTGCCGTCGGCAAAGCTCTATGTCGCATCGATCACGCCGATCGATGCCGGGTCGAACTTCGCCTCGAATGATAAGATCGACCGCTACAACGCCGCGGCCAAGGCTGCCGTCGAGCAGGCGGGCTATGGGTTTATCGACGTCACGACGCACCTGCGCAACGACACGGGCGGACTCAACCCGGATTGCGGCGGCGGTGACGGCATCCACGTCAACAAGCTCGGCTATTACTCGATGCTGACCGACGTGGCCAAGCGCCTCGTGGCCGACCGGCATTGAGCCAAACACAGGAAAAAGGAAAGGGCAAGTGCCCTTTCCTTTTTTGCTGTTCAGCGGCGCGAACAAAGGTGTTGACAAACGCGCGCATCGGCATTATAATCGGCATATACCGAAAATAAAAGCCTTGGAGGTGACGCTATGCCGAGACCACCGCGATGCCGGCGGATCTGCGATGCGCCGCAGGTCGACACCTTCTGCCCGCAGGGACATGAGGAGGCGGCTCCCATTCTGCTGACGCTGGATGAGTATGAGGTCATCCGGCTCGTCGATCTCGAGCAGCGCACGCACCAGCAGTGCGCCGCGCAGATGGACATTTCCCGCTCCACCGTGCAGGAGATCTATGAGAGCGCCCGGCGCAAGATCGCCGCGTGCCTTGTATATGGCAGAAAGCTCGTCATCACCGGCGGCAGCTACCGCATCTGCGGCGGGCAGGAGCAGGCGCGCTGCACACAGTGCTGCCGGACAAAATCAGAAGAAACCCATTCGAATATGCAACAACACAAAGGAGAAGCAAACATGAAAATTGCAGTTACCTACGAAAACGGCCAGATCTTCCAGCACTTTGGCCACACCGAGCAGTTCAAGATCTATGAGATCGACGGCGACAGGATCGTTGCCTCCGAAGTGGTCGACACCAACGGCAGCGGTCACGGCGCGCTGGCGGGCTTCCTGATGCAGCACGGCGTGAACACGCTCATCTGCGGCGGCATCGGCGGCGGCGCACAGCAGGCGCTGGCGCAGGCGGGCATCCGGCTCTTCGGCGGCGTCAGCGGTGATGCCGACGCGGCTGTCCATGCGCTGCTGGCCGGAAATCTCGGCTACAACCCGAACGTCCGCTGCGACCACCACGATCACGAGCACGGTGAGGGCGGCCACACCTGCGGCGACCATGGCTGCGGTCATCACGGCTGCCACTGAGGCGCGCAAAAGCTTTATACCATCGTTTTTGAAAACCGGAGCGGAAACGCTCCGGTTTTCGCTTTGCCCGGATGCGCCTGCGGTGCGATTTTCCCCCTTGCAGATGAGCGGCCTGTGCGGTATATTGTAATTTGTCAGACAGCATTTTGCCGCTGACGGAAAACCACGCGCGATAAGGAGAACAGACGCAATGGATAAGCAGGAATTGACACAGCTGCTGCAGCAGGTCGCCGACGGCGACGTGACCCCGGACGATGCGGCGCTCCGGCTGAAGATGCAGCCCTTTCAGGAGATCGGCGCGTACGCAAAGGTCGATTTCCACCGCGGCATTCGTCAGGGGGTGCCGGAGGTCATCTTCGGCGAGGGGAAGGCGAAGGAGCACATTCTCGGCATTACCCGGGAGATGCTGCGCAGCGGCCAGCGGACGATCCTCATCACGCGCCTGGCGGCGGAGGCGGCGGCCTACCTGGAGACGGACCTTCCGCTGCACTATGACAGCACTGCCAGAGTCGGCATCATCGGCGAGCTCCCACCGCCCGGCGGCAAGGGGCGCATCGTCGTTGCGACCGGCGGCACGAGCGACATCCCCGTTGCAGAAGAGGCGGCGCTGACGGCTCAGGCGCTTGGAAACGAGGTCGTGCGCCTGTATGATGTCGGCGTGTCGGGCGTTCACCGGCTGCTCGCCAAGCTGGACACGATCATGTCTGCGCGCGTCATTGTTGCGGTCGCGGGCATGGAGGGGGCGCTGCCGTCCGTCATCGGCGGTCTTGCCGACTGTCCGGTGATCGCCGTGCCCACGAGCGTCGGCTACGGCGCGTCGCTCGGCGGGATCGCGGCGCTGCTGAGCATGCTCAATTCCTGCGCAAGCGGTATGTCCGTCGTGAACATCGACAACGGCTTCGGCGCGGGCTATCTCGCCAGCATGATCAACCATCTCGATTGACGGTGCACCATGGAACTCACGGATTTTTTTGCGCAGCATCCGAAGACCGCGCTCGCGTTCTCGGGCGGGGCGGATTCTGCGTTTGTACTCTACAGCGCCGCTGCGTGCGGCGCAGATATCATGCCATATTATGTCCGCTCACAGTTTCAGCCGGCGTTTGAGCGCGCCGATGCCCGCCGGCTGGCGGCGGCGCTCGGTGTGCCGCTGCGCGAGCTGGAGCTGGACGTTTTGTGCGAGGATGCCATTGCCGCGAATCCGGCAGATCGCTGCTATTTCTGTAAGCGCCGCATCTTCGGCGCAATCTGCGCAGCCGCTGCGGCGGACGGGTATCCCGTCGTGCTCGACGGCACGAACGCCAGCGATGACCGCGGTGACCGGCCGGGTATGCGCGCGCTCGAGCAGGCGCAGATCCTCTCGCCGCTCCGACTCTGCGGTCTGACCAAAGCGGAGGTGCGCCGCCGCTCCAAGGCGGCCGGACTCTTCACGTGGGACAAGCCGGCCTATGCCTGCCTTGCCACGCGTGTGCCGACGGGCGAGCCGATCACGGCAGAAAAACTCCGGGCGGTGGAGCAGAGCGAGGCATTTTTGTCCGCACTCGGCTTCACGGATCTGCGTGTGCGCCTGCGCGACGGCGGCGCGCTGCTGCAGTTTCCGGCGGCGCAGCACGCGGCGGCACGGGCGCGGTGGCCGGAGATCACTGCAGGGCTGTCCGAATACTTTTCCACCATCCAATTAGACCCGAAAGCGAGGGCGGAGAGCGAATGAAAACTTTGTATATCGACTGCTCCATGGGCTGTGCCGGTGATATGCTCACGGCGGCGCTGCTGGAGCTGCATCCCGATCCGGCGGCGTTTCTCGCCGATATGAACGCGGTGCTCGGCGGCCGGGCGGTCGTGTCTGCCGCGCCGGATGCCAAGTGCGGCATCCGCGGTACGCACGTCACCGTGCGCATCCACGGGCAGCAGGAGGGGGCGCACCCGCTGCACACAGAGTGTGCGCACGGCGGCGCAAGCGCGGCCGAGATCATGGCCTTTCTGGATACTGCGCCGCTTTCGCGGCCGGTCCGGGAAAACGCCAAAGCGGTGTATGCGCGCCTTCTGGACGCCGAGAGCGCGGTGCACGGCTGCGCGGTCGAGCAGGTGCACTTTCATGAGGTCGGCGCGCTCGATGCGCTGGCAGATGTGCTGTGCGTGTGTGCGCTCATGGATGCGCTGCAGCCGCAGCGCGTGCTCTGCTCGCCGATCAATGTCGGCAGCGGTCAGGTCCGCTGTGCGCACGGCGTGCTGCCTGTGCCTGCCCCGGCGACGGAGCGGCTGCTGCGCGGCGTGCCGGTCTATGCCGGCAGCGTGACGGGCGAGCTGTGTACGCCCACGGGCGCGGCGCTGCTGCGGCAGTTCGTGTCTGACTACGGCGCGATGCCGCAGATGTGCGTCTTCGCCGCCGGTTACGGCACGGGCACGAAGGATCTTGCGGCGGCAAACGTCGTGCGCGTGCTCCTCGGTGAGAACGGGCATGGCGACGAGCAGGTCGTGGAGCTGTGCTGCAACATCGACGATCTGCCCGCAGAGTCGCTCGCCTTTGCCATGGATGCGCTGCTTGCGCTCGGCGCGCTGGATGTGTATTTCACCGCCGTCGGCATGAAAAAGAGCCGTCCGGGCGTTGTGCTCACCTGTCTCTGCCGTCCGGAGCAGCGGGATGTCATGCTGCGCTGCATCTTTCGCAATACGACGACGCTCGGCGTGCGTGAGCGCAGCTGCGCCCGCTACAGCCTTGTTAGATGCACGCAGACCGTGCAGACGCGCTTCGGTCCGGTGCGCGTCAAAACGGCGCAGGGCTACGGCGTCACGCGCGAGAAGGCGGAATATGACGACCTGGCACGGCTCGCACGCGAGAGTGGGCAGCCGCTCGACGAGATCCGCGCCGCCGTCACACAGGCGCTGCGTGATCGCAGCGAGATCGATATACCCCAAACGTAATGCTTTTTTACAGACGCACATCCGCGCCGTGTCCGCACGGCGCGGATGTGCGTTTTGCCCAGCGGGACATTTCACCTGTGCGTGTCTTTCTGTGAAAGTCTACATATTTTGTGCCTCATCAAAAAAATTCCCTTGTCAGACGATTTCAGCGTGCTATAATCATCCATTATGAGCCCTTGCCTGTCGAAAAAACAGAATACCACAAGCGCCCATGAAAGGAGAAATTATGCATCCCAGACTTTCTAACAAAATCCTGCGTCCCGATTTTCAGGGCGAATTTACGGCAAGCATTCTTGCGGCAGCGGCCTCTCCCGAGCTGATTTCTTTCGCGGGCGGACTTCCGAATCCGGTCTCGTTCCCGGTCGAGGCGATGGACAAGGCGGCACACAAGGTGCTCGAGCATAACGGCGTCATGGCGCTGCAGTACAGCGGCACGCAGGGCTATCAGCCGCTGCGCGAGTGGATCGCCAAGCGCTATGAGACGATGGGCGTTTCCGGCGTGCAGGCCGACGATATCATCATCACCAACGGCTCGCAGCAGGTGCTGACGATGATGGGCGCGTGCATGCTCGACCCCGGCGACAAGGTGATCGTCGAGGACCCGACCTATCTGGTCGCACTGCAGTCGTTCCACTTCTTTGACCCCGAGATCCTGCCGGTCACCATCAACCCCGACGGCATCGACTGCGATGCGCTCGCGGCGGCTGTTGCGGCGAACCCGGACGTGAAGTTTGCCTACGTCATTCCGAATTTCCAGAACCCCACCGGCCTGAGCTACAGCCAGCAGGTACACGACCGGGTCGTGGAGATCTTCCGCGGCACGGACATTGTCGTGCTCGAGGATAACCCGTACCGTGAGCTGCGTTTTTCCGGCACCGCGACCGACAGCTTCGGCAAGGAGCTGGGGGAGCAGTGCTGCATGCTCGGCACGTTTTCCAAGATCGTCGCGCCCGGTATGCGCATCGGCTGGGTGTGCGTGCGCAACAAGGAGCTGCGTGAGAAGCTCCTGAGCTACAAGGCGACCGCCGACCTGCACACGAACATCTTCTCACAGCTCGTGCTCGCGCAGTACCTTGCGGACAACGACATCGACGCGCACATCGAAAAGACGAAGGTGCTCTACAAGCACAAGGCGGAGCTGATGATGGACTGCATGCGCAAGTACCTTCCGGAGGGCGTGGAGTTCACGCCGACCGAGGGCGGCATGTTCCTGTGGGCGAAGCTCCCGAACGGCATGTCTGCGGTCGATCTCTACCGCGTCGCGCTCACGAAGGGCGTGGCCATCTGCCCCGGCGACCCGTTTTATGAGAAGGCGCGCAACGTCAGCACCTTCCGCATCAATTACTCCAACAGCAGTGACGAGGTGATCGAAAAAGGCATCCGTCTGCTCGGCGAGGCCTGCGAGGAGCTGCTCGCAAAGTAAGATAACGCATTCTTTACACAAATCAAAACCGCCGCACCGTGGCGTCACGGTGCGGCGGTTTGCATATGGCAGCAGTTTATATGTAAGACCTTGTTCTGCGCATGTCGAGCACCAGCTCCGGATCGTCTGCGCGCATCCGCTCCAGAATGCCCGTGAGTGCGTCCGGGTCGCGCGCGACCGCGTCCAGCTCCGGCTGCGTGAGACCGACCAGCTGCAAAAATGCGACCCTGCCGTGCACGGTCTCGATCGGTGCGGCGGTCGTGTCGCTGACGATGGCCAGCGCTGTGATGGCCGAGTTCAGCTCCGGATGCAGGGAGCCGCCGTCGCCGGGGATGTATGCGCCCGGCTCGAAATAGTTGCCGGTCTGGAACGTGTAGCGCGCCAGCTGCGCCAGCAGGTCGAGCGCCCATGTGCCGGTCTCGGCATAGCTCTCGCGCACCTTGAGCGTGAGCTCATAGCCCCATTTGCTGTATTCCGAGCCAAAGGCCGCCATGCTCGGGTACAGCTCGCTCAAGCCGTAGGTGACGATGTGCTGATAGTCCTTGCCCGTGTCGTAGACGGCAAAGCCGTCGAGATATTCCTCGCCGCCGAGCGCCGCACGGTCGTGCAGCTCGCTCTCGAAACGCACCGGCTCTGCTTCTGGGTAGAGCTTTGCAAAGGCCGCGTCGATGGCGTCCCAGCCGGGCGCCCAGTCGGGGTGCTTTTTCATCCGCTTCGCGTATTCTTCTCTCGTCATGTCGTGTCCGCCTTTCGTCGATTTACTCCAGTGCCTCGTGCACGGAAAAATGGTTCTTGTGATAGCTCAGCAGCCCCTCGCGCTGCATCCGTGACAGCTCACTGCACATGGCGCTGCGATCGACGCTGAGATAGTCAGCCAGCTGCTGCCGGTTATAGGGGATGTCAAAGCTGTATCGCCCGGTGCGCTGCACGCACGCGGAAAAGTACGACAGGAGCCGGGCCCGGATGCCCTTCGGCGCGGTGTGCAGGATGCGCTGCGAGAGCAGCAGGTTTTTCTCTGCGCACACAGCCAGCAGATTCGAAATGAGCAGTGCGTGAAACGGGCAGGCGTTCGTACACGTCGTGAGCACCTTGCCGACGTTCAGAAACAGCACCTCGGTGTCCTCGGCGGCTGTCACGCTGATACGCAGCGGTTCCCCCGGAATACAGGCATAGGGTTCGGCAAATACCTCTCCGGGCGTGACGTGACCGAGCAGGCTGTGATTGCCCCAGATGTCATCGTGGCCGATCATGGCCATACCGGAGAGCACCATACCGAGCTGTTCGGTCGGTGCACCCGCAGCGAGAATGGTCTCGCCGCGCGCATAGCGCTTTCGCATAGCGCCGAGGCACTGCAGCAGCGGCTGCAGCTGTGCAGTGTCGATCCCGCGAAACAGGCGCGTGCTGGTCAGGGTAATGTTCATGTTTTTTGCTCCATTTGTTGTTCTGACAACGGAATTGTGGCTTTTATTATGCTATCTTATCCTCAGAAAGTCAAGACCGCCGGGCGGGGGCCCGGACGATTTTTGGAAAGGGAAGGGATATTATGATCCGTAAGATCATCCACATTGACGAAGAAAAGTGCAACGGCTGCGGTGCGTGCGCGGCAGCGTGTCACGAGGGGGCGATCGGCATTGTAGACGGTAAGGCAAAGCTCCTGCGTGACGATTATTGCGACGGCCTCGGCGACTGCCTGCCGGCCTGCCCGGTGGACGCCATCCACTTTGTTGAGCGCGAGGCGGCTGCCTATGATGCTGCGGCTGTGCAGGCGAATATGCGCAAAAGGCAGGCGCAGAGCGCACCTGCGCACACCGGCGGCTGTCCCGGCAGCAGGATGCGCAGCATCCGCCGTGAGGAGGCCGCGCAGCCGCAGACCGCCGTGTCGCAGCCGTCGCAGCTTGGCCAGTGGCCGTGCCAGATCAAGCTCGTGCCGGTCAACGCACCGTATTTTCAGGGCGCGAAGCTGCTCATTGCGGCCGACTGCACGGCGTATGCCTACGCGAACATGCACAGTGAATTCATGAAAGGGAAGATCACGCTCATCGGCTGCCCGAAGCTCGACGCGGTGGATTACACCGACAAGCTCACGGAGATCATCCGGGGCAACGACATTCAGAGTGTCACCATCGTGCGCATGGAGGTGCCGTGCTGCGGCGGACTCGAACACGCGGCGCGGGAGGCGCTGCGCGCGAGCGGGAAATTCCTTCCGTGGCAGGTCGTCACGATCTCCGTCGATGGCAAGATTCTCGACTGCTGACCCGCTGCTCGGGCTCTGCTTGCATGCGCAGGCAGAGCCCGAACAAAGATTTTTCTTTCCATGAAAAATATGCGACAATAGGGTTGACAAATCCGAAAATATCTGTATAATATCATTTGTTCGTAGCGGAATTGTGTAATGGTAGCACACCGGACTCTGACTCCGTTTGTGAGGGTTCGAATCCTTCTTCCGCTGCCAACGCGAATCGCTCCCGTCTTTGACGGGGGCGATTTTTTTGCTTTTGCCCCTTTTCTGCCACCTCGCGGCAGCAGCCTGCGTGGATATGCAAAAAGACCCTGCCGAGAGGCAGGGCCTTTTTGGTTTCATAACAGTGCTTGGTTCACTTGTCCAAGTAGCTGGTCAGCAGCTCCTGCAGCAGCTCGTCGCGGTCAAGGCGGCAGATGAGGCTGCGGGCGTTGTTGTAGTTGGTGATGTACGTCGGGTCCTCGGAGAGGATGTAGCCGACGAGCTGGTTGATCGGGTTGTAGCCTTTGACAACAAGGGAATGATACACGGAAGTGAGGATCTCCTTCATTTCTGTTTTGTTGTCGATCGCGTTAAACCGTCTGGTTGCGTCTTCCATGTGAAGCCCTCCCTCATACAAGTTCTTGTGCCTATTATACCAAAAAACACAAGTCTGTAAAGCCACTTTTCAACCCTTTTCGAAAAAAGTTCTAAATAATTTCTTAATACCTTTTCGCTGCAGGGAACGCTCAGCGAATGGTCGCGTGGAATGTCTCCTCAAGCGCCTTGAGGACACTCTGCATCGTCTCCTCGGCGTGGTCGTCGGTGAGCGTCTGGTCATCGGCGCGCAGCGTCAGCGAGAAAGCGACGCTCTTATAGCCGGCCGGGATCGGCGCGCCGGTGTACACGTCAAAGAGTTCGCAGCCCTTGAGATACTGTCCGCCGGCGGCGAGGATGCACTGCGAGAGCTTGGCGACCGGGATGTCGGCGCTGCAGACGACGGCCACGTCGCGCGTCACGGCCGGGAAGCGCGGCAGCGGCGTGTAGACCGGTGTCGCACCGCGCTCGGCGAGCATCTCGCCGAGCTGCAGCTCGGCGGTGTAGAGCTCCGTGTCCACGCCGTAGTTTGCCGCCACGAGCGGATGGATCTGGCCGAGCACGCCCAGCAGCTTGCCGCCGGCATACACCTTCGCGCAGCGGCCGGGGTGGTACGACGGGTTGCCGCTCTCGGCTTCGAACGTCACGCCCGTGATGCGCAGACCGGCGAGGATGCGCTCGACCGCGCCCTTGAGCCCAAAGAAATCCAGCTCACCGCCGTAGCCGCCGAGACACAGCAGCTTCGGCTCGTCGGCCATGCCGTCGGGGCGGGCAAAGTAGACCTTGCCGATCTCGTACAGGCGCACGGCCTTGTTGCGGTAGTTATAGTTGCGCGTGAGGATCTCGAGCATGGACGGCAGCACCGTCGTGCGCATGATGGAGGTGTCCTCACCGAGGGGGTTGAGGATCTTCATGGAGTCACGCAGCGGGGAATCCGCCGGGAGACGGATCTTGTCGTAGTACGACGGGCTGATGAACGAATACGTGATGATCTCGCTGTAGCCGAGCGCGCGCGCCATCGCGCCGATGCTGCGCTCCGCCTGCTGCACGTCGCTGTAGCCGCCGCTGGTGGTCTGGCCGCGCATGAGCGTGCAGGGAATGTTGTTGTAACCGTAGAAGCGGGCGATCTCCTCGGCAATGTCGGAGTAGTGCTCCACGTCACCGCGCCAGGAGGGGACGATGATCGTCTCACCGTCGAGCTCGAAGCCGAGCGCGAGCAGGATGCGGCGCATCTCTGCCTCGGACACGTCCGTACCGAGCAGACCGTTGACCTTTTCCGGCTCGAGCTTCACGGTCTTCGGCACGATGGGTTCGGGCAGCACGTCGATGGTGCCGCGCATTACCTCACCGCAGCCGAGCAGCTCCACGAGCTCGCATGCGCGATCCACGGCGGCGACGGTATTCATCGGGTCGAGCCCCTTCTCGAAGCGGCCGGAGGCCTCCGTGCGCATACCGAGCGCAGCGGCCGTGCGGCGCACGCTCGTGCCGTTGAAGTTCGCGCCCTCAAAGACGACCATGGCCGTGTCGCCCACGATCTCGGAGTTGGCGCCGCCCATGACGCCGGCGACCGCGACGGGCTTCTGCTCGTCGCAGATACAGAGCATATTCGGCGTGAGCCTGCGCGCATTGCCGTCGAGCGTCTCGATGGTCTCGCCCTCGCGCGCGGTGCGCACGATGATCTGCTTGCCGCCGATGCACGAGAAATCGAACGCGTGCATGGGCTGGCCGTACTCGAGCATGACGTAGTTTGTAATGTCGACAATGTTGTTGATCGGGCGCACGCCGCTGTTGCGCAGGCGCTCGCGCATCCACGCCGGGGACGGGCCGATCTTGACGTTGCGCACCATGCGCGCGGTGTAGCGCGGGCAGAGCACGGGATCGTCGATGCGGATGCTGACATAGTCGCGGATGTCCTCGCCGCAGCCGGGCACGTCGGGCGTGTGCAGCTTCAGGGGCTTATCAAAGGTCACGGCGGCCTCACGCGCCAGACCGATCACAGACAGGCAGTCCGGGCGGTTGGGCGTGATCTCAAACTCGACCACGTGGTCGTCCGCGCCGATGACGGCGGCGATGTCGTCGCCGGGCTTCACGCCGTCCTCCTGCATGACCCACAGGCCGTCCTCGATGGCGTAGGGGTAATCATGCAGCGTCAGACCGAGCTCCTTGAGCGAGCACATCATGCCGTTGGACGCCTCGCCGCGCAGCGTGCCGGCGTGGATCTGCTTGCCGTCGGGCAGCAGCGCGCCGTCAAGCGCGACGGGTACCAGGTCTCCGACCTGCTGGTTCTGTGCACCGGTCACGATCTGGATCGGCGCATCGCCGCCCACATCGACCTGACAGACCCACATGTGGTCGGAGTTCGTGTGGCGCACCATCTCCACGATGCGCCCCGCGACAACGTTTCGGATGCTGTCGTGCAGGTTCGTGAACGTCTCCACCTTGGAGCCGGAGAGGGTCATTGCCTCGGAAAAGTCGTGGTCGGACCAGGCCGAGCAATCTACGAATTCATTGAGCCATTTTCTGCTTAAAATCATGGTAGCCTCTCCTTTCTCAGAACTGCTGCAGGAAGCGCACGTCGTTTTCGAAGATCAGGCGCAGGTCGCTGATCTTAAAGCGGCGCATCGCCAGACGCTCCAGACCCATGCCGAAGGCCCAGCCGGAGTAGACGTCCGTGTCGATGCCGCAGCCCTCAAGCACCTTCGGATGGATCATGCCGGCGCCGAGGATCTCGATCCAGCCCTCGCCCTTGCAGGTGGGGCAGCCCTTGCCGCCGCACTTGTGGCACTGCACGTCCATCTCGCAGCTCGGCTCGGTGAACGGGAAGTGGTGCGGACGGAAGCGGGTGACGGTGTTCTCGCCGTAGAGCTTGCGCACGAGCGTGTTGAGCGTGCCCTTCAGATCCGCCATCGTGACGCCCTTGTCGATGACCATGCCCTCGATCTGGTGGAACATGGGCGAGTGCGTGGCGTCGACCTCATCCTTGCGGTAAACACGGCCGGGCGCGACCATGCGGATCGGCAGGGGTTTGCTCTCCATCGCGCGCACCTGCATCGGGGAGGTCTGCGTGCGCAGGAGAATGCGGCTGTCCTCGGTCAGATAGAACGTATCCGACCATTCGCGGGCGGGGTGCCCCTCGGAGGTGTTGAGCTTGGTGAAGTTATACTCGGCCTCCTCGATCTCCGGACCTTCGAGGATCTCGAAGCCCATGCCGACGAAGATGTCCTTGATCTCGTCGAGCACGATGTACATCGGGTGCTGGTGACCGAGCTCCGGCGCTTTGCCGGGCATGGTCACATCGAGCGTCTCGGCCTTGAGGCGCATCTCGAGCATGCGCGCATTGAGCGCCTCGCGGCGCTGCTCGAGCGCTGTCTCAAGCTCCGCGCGCACCTGGTTTGCCAGCTGGCCCATGGCCGGGCGCTCCTCCGCCGACAGGCGGCCCATCTGCTTGAGGATGGCGGTCAGTTCCCCCTTTTTGCCGAGGTACTTCACGCGCAGGTTTTCCAGCGCCGTGATGTCGTCCGCCTGCAAAATGGCGTCGACAGAAGCCTCGCGCAGCTTCTGCAGCATTTCTTTCATGCAAACAACTCCTTCGTTGCAAAGTTTACATAGTCGGTCGAGTTTATCGCCGGATGGGTATAAAAAAATCCTCCCGTCCCGCATACAGGGACGAAAGGAAGCTTCCGCGGTACCACCCGAATTCGGCGCACGTGCGCCGCACTCTCTGCGCGCTAACGGGCGGACCCGCCGGGGATTGGCCGGAGCTCACGGGCGAACGAAGTACGTTTCTCGCAGGACGCTCTCAGCCGGCGGCGTCCCTCTCTGGTGCGGAACCTTGGTACTATTTTCCCGATCCAAGCAATAAACTCAATAACAAAGTTATTTATACCACACTTCGCGCAACAAATCAATGTAAAAGGAGAAGAAAATTTGACGTGGGGATTTGAAAACGCTATAATATTTGCTGACAAATCACTGCGTTTCCGTTCAGGAGGCAAGCCATGCACCGCATCGAACCGTGCGCGCCGTATCTGCCGCGGCGCGCGTCCGACACCAATAAATATGACTACGGCCGCGTGCTCATCGTCGGCGGCTGCGTCGGCTACACCGGCGCGCCGACGCTGTGCGCCCATGCCGCGCTGCGCTGCGGTGCGGGGCTGGTGTCCGTCGGCGTGCCGGAGGCGATCTATGCGATCACCGCCGTGAAAAATGACGCGGCGATGCCGTTCCCGCTTCCGTCGGCCGACGGTAAGCTCACGGCGGACGCGCTGCCGGAGCTGCTCGAGCGGCTGCGCAGGAGCGATGTGTGCGTGCTCGGCCCCGGCTTGGGGCGGAATGCCGCGCTCACGGCGCTGGTGCAGGCTGTCGTTTTGCGCTCGGAGACGCCGCTCGTGCTCGACGCTGATGCGCTTTTTGCCGTCGCGCAGGATGTGACGGTGCTCGATCGCGCCCGCGCGCCCATTGTCCTCACGCCGCACGACGGGGAGTTTGCCCGGCTTGCGGGTGCGGATGCGGCCGGCAGGGCAGAGGCGGCGTCCGCTTTTGCCGCCGCGCACGGCTGCACCGTCGTGCGCAAAGGGCCGGAGACGGTCTGCGCATTCCCGGACGGGGACACGGCCGTGCTGCGTGCCGGCAATCCCGGTATGGCCAAGGGCGGCAGCGGCGACGTGCTGGCGGGTATGCTCGGCGCGCTGCTGTGCCAAATGCCCGCGCGCGATGCGGTGCAGACTGCAGTCTGGCTGCACGGGCGGGCCGGCGACGTGTGCGCCGCACGCATGGGCGAATATGCCATGAACCCGACCGACGTGATCGCGGCGCTGCCGGAGGTCACAAAAACCATCATCCGATAGGAGGCAGTATGCAGCGCAGAAGCATCGCTGCACTGATGATAAGCCTGCTGCTGTTGTCCGCGTGCGGACACGGCGCGGGAGAGCGGTCGTTTCAGACCTTCCGTGACACGCTCACGGGAAGCCTTGTCACCGTGACGGCGCAGGTGCGCGCGGACTACGGCGACACGGTCGCGGACTACACGCTCACCTGCCGGGAGCTGCCCGACGGCTATGATCTCACGGTCATCGCTCCGGAGACGGCCGAGGGCGTCGGCGCGCACCTGCGCCGAGGGGAGAGCACGCTCACCTTCGATGATATCCTGCTGCCGGCGGGCGATCTCAACGCCGCTGGACTGACTCCGCTGACGGCGCTGCCCTATGTGGTGGATGCCGTCCGCAGCGGCTATGTCGACCTCACATGGCAGGAGGGCGGGCTGCTGGTTGTGCAGCTCATTACCGACGACCATACGGTCGTGCGGCTGTATCTTGACGGCACTGTGCCGCAGTGCGCGGAGCTGTCGGTGGATGAACGCTCGTGCCTGTACTGCACGGTGGAACAATGGAATCTGGAACAAGGAAGTACGAACGATGAATCGCAAAATTCGAACATGGGTAGAGATCAGTCTCAATGATCTGGAACACAACTACCGCGAGATCAGCAGCCGCCTGCCGGACGGCTGCCAGATGCTCGGCATCTGCAAGGCCAATGCCTACGGCCACGGCGCGGTGCGCGTGGCGCAGCGCCTGCAGCGGGCGGGCTGCCAGTGGATCGCCGTCAACTGCTATGACGAGGCCGAGGAGCTGCGCGCTGCGGGTGTGACGATGAACATCCTGCTGCTCGGGCCGCAGTCGGCGAACATCGCCGTCGACCTTGCGACCCTCGGCGTGACGCAGGCGGTCGGCAGCATCGAATATGCGCGCGAGCTCAACCGCTTCCTCGCCGGGACGGGGCTGCGCTTAAACGCACACATGAAGCTGGAGACCGGCATGGGGCGCACGGGCTTTGACGTGCATGATGACAGCCATCTCGACGAGATGCTCGAGGCGCTGTCGCTGCCGCACCTGAATTTCACTGGCGTGTTCACGCACTTTGCCGTCTCGGACGAAAACGGCGACCCGTATACGCAGCTGCAGTTCTCGCGCTTTCTGCACGCGATCGACCGCATGGAGCAGGCGAGCGGTCACCACTTTGCCATTCGCCATTGCGCCAACAGCGGCGCTGTGATAAACTATCCGCAGATGCACCTCGACATGGTGCGCCCCGGTCTGCTGCTCTACGGCGTGTTCCCGGCGGCGGAGACCGGCGGGCTCGACCTGCGCCCGGCGATGTCGCTCTATAGCCGCGTGTCCGAAGTCACGCACCACCACGCGGGCGACACGATCAGCTATGGCCGCACGTTCACCTGCCCGCACGATATGCGTCTGGCCGTGCTGCCGGTCGGCTATGCCGACGGGCTGCTGCGCAGTCTCTCCGGCAAGGGCGACGTGCTGCTGCACGGCAAGCGCGCACCTCAGGTCGGCCGCATCTGCATGGATATGTGTATGGTCGATGTCACCGACATCCCCGAGGTGCAGCCCGGCGACGTGGCGACCATCTTCGGCGCGGACCTCTCGGTGGCCGAGCAGGCCGAAAAGGCCGGCACGATCCCGTATGAGCTGCTGTGCGCCATGAGTCAGCGCGTGCAGCGCGTATATATCGACTGAGGTATAAATTTCGCTCCGATGGCGACAATAACTGTGCCCCTACATATCGACCGGGGCAAATATTCCATCGGAGATGAATGTTATGCAGCCAGTCAGACGCGGAGACATCTATTATGCCGACCTCAGCCCGGTGGTCGGCAGTGAGCAGGGCGGGATGCGCCCCGTGCTCATCATTCAAAACGACACCGGCAACCGCCACAGCCCGACGGTGATCGCCGCCGCGATCACGTCGCAGACCGGCAAGGCCAACCTGCCGACGCATATCTCGCTCGCGGCGCGCAGCTGCGGCCTGACGCGTGACAGCGTGATCCTGCTCGAGCAGGTTCGCACGCTCGATAAATCGCGCCTGCGCGAGCGCATGGGTCGTCTGGACGAGCCCGCGATGCATCAGGTGGATAACGCGATCGCCGTAAGCTTTGGCCTGCCGCAGTAAACGCCACGCCCAAAAAACGGAGGAACGGATATGAAGAAAAAGACGCTCATCACGATCGCACTGGTCGCTGCGCTGGCCATGGTCGCCGCCGTGACCGTGTACGCGGTCGCAAACTACGGCTCGCGGGAAGACCCGCTCGTCACGTCCAGCTATCTGCAGGATGTCGTGCAGCCGCGCATGGAGGACGCCTACCGTTCCACGCTCAACGGCGCGATCGGTGAAATGGAGGAACAGTTTGCCGATCAGGTCGCCGCTGCGGGCGGTACATACGTGCTCGTGACGCTGGAAAACGGGCAGACGCTCACCGGACGCGCAGGCACGGAGCTGCTCATGCGCAGCGGTGCCGCAGCCGTGACGCAGAGCGCCGCCGTGGATCTCACATCCGGCTCGACGGCTGCCGTCGGCGCAAAGCTCACGGAAAACCACCTGTATCTCCTGCAGGCAGACGGCGCGGGTGTTCGTGCCTCGGCCGACACCACCGTCATGGTGCGCGGCAGCTACAGCATCGGCTGACTCCGGTTCTAAACCCATCACTCCCGCGCATAGTCTGGTGCGGGAGTGATTTTTTATGCCTGAGTATCCGATCCTGCAGCAAAACAAGCCCATCGGCACGCTGCGCGTGACGCGCGAGGGGCTGCATACGGTGTTTTCCGCGCGGGCGAAAACGGATGCGCCCCGGCTGCGGCTCGCCGTGTGCGGGGCGCGCTCGCGCGCGTATCTCGGCCTGATGCTGCCGGACGGCAGCGGCGCGCTCACCCTGACCAAGCGGCTCACACGGCTCGAGTGTGCGCGCCTGCCGCAGGAGATCCTGTTCGCGGCGGACGAGGCGTGGGACATTCCGGCCGAGCCCGAGCCTGCGCCGGAGCCGGCGCTGCAGTGTGCGGACGATGGCCTGGATGTGCTCTGGTATTCCGCGCCGGACGGCGTGCTCACGACATTCGACGGCAAGCGGACGGTCATCGCCATCCCGGCGGACGCGCCGAACCTCCCGCGCGGCGCGCAGGCTGTGCTGCGGGAGATCGACGGGCGGCCGTATCTGATTTTTCCGCGCTGAATTGCAATTCCCGCGCCGCCGTGCTATACTCGTGGCAAAGAAATGCAAAGGAGCACATTGCGATGAGAATGAGCGATCTGATCGTGAAAAAACGCGACGGGCAGGCTCTCACGACGGAGGAGATCCGTTACGTGGTTGACGGCTATACCCGCGGTGAGATCCCGGATTATCAGATGTCCGCCATGCTGATGGCCATCTATTTTCGCGGCATGGATCGGCGCGAGACGCTGGATCTGACCATGGCCATGATGCACAGCGGCGAGACGCTGGATCTCTCGGGCGTGTCCGGCGTGAAGGCGGATAAGCACTCGACCGGCGGCGTGGGCGACAAGACCTCGCTCGTGCTCGTGCCGATGGTGGCGAGCCTCGGCGTGAAGATGGCGAAGATGTCCGGCCGCGGCCTTGGCCACACGGGCGGCACGCTCGATAAGCTGGAGAGCATTCCGGGCTTCAACATCGACCTCCCCATGGAACGGTTCCTGGAGAATGTCGACCGCGTCGGCATGGTCATCGCCGGACAGACGGCGAACCTTGACCCCGCGGATAAAAAACTCTACGCCCTGCGCGACGTGACCGGCACCGTGCCGAGCATCCCGCTCATAGTCAGCAGCATCATGTCCAAGAAACTGGCTGCCGGTGCGGACGTCATCGTGCTGGACGTCAAGTGCGGCGACGGCTCATTTATGAAGACGCTGGATGATGCGCGCGAGCTTGCGATCGAGATGGTCGAGATCGGCAAGATGGCCGGCCGCAAGACGGTCGCCGTCATCACGGACATGGACGAGCCGCTCGGCCATGCCGTCGGCAACGCGCTTGAGGTCAGGGAGGCCATTGCGACGCTGCGCGGCGAGCATACGAGCGAGCTGCTGGAGCTGTGCCTGACGCTCGGTGCGTGCATCCTTACGCAGGCGGGGCTTGCGGCCGACGATGCTGCGGCGCGCGCCATGCTCGAGCAGACGATCGCGGACGGCTCGGCGCTGAAAAAGCTGGCGGAGTTCGTTGCGGCGCAGGACGGCGACCCGGCGGCGATCTATGACCCGTCGCTCCTGCCGGCAGCGCCGGTGCGGATGGAAGTGCCGTCGCCCGCGAGCGGCAATGTGCGCCACATCGCGGCCACGGACGTGGGCCTCGTGTCCATGCGTCTCGGCGGCGGCCGCGCGACGAAGGACAGCACCATTGACTACGGCGTCGGCGTCGTCCTGCACAAGAAGGTGGACGAGCCGGTCGCGGCAGGGGAGTCGCTTGCGACGATCCACGCAGCCGACGAGGCGGCCGCGCGCAAGGCGGTCGCGGAGCTCACCGCGTGCTACACGATCACCCCGGATGCACCCCCGGCAGCGCCGTTCATCAAGGCGATCATCCGCTGAAGACAACAAAAAATCCCGGAGCTGCGGCTCCGGGATCTTTTGGCTGTCGGAAAACATCTTGTTTTCCGACAAAAAGGCCTGCAGTCTGCTGCGCGCATAATTTGTGCGCCGCCGGCGCACAAATTCCACACTTGCAGCCTGAGAAGTATTTTCCCCGCCGCGCATGCCGCCGGAGAAAATGATTGGACTTTCTTTCGCCGCTGCGGCGGCGAAACTCTGCGAGGCTTTTTGATATCGGAAAATCCCGGAGCAGTCGCTCCGGGATCTTTCTATGCATCGGTTACGGGTAGGCGTGCGTGCGCAGATACGTCAGCCATGCCTTCATGCCCTCGGCGTTGAGGTGCATGCCGTCGCCGTCCTGATAGCTCTGCGGCAGGAAGCCGTCGTCGGCGACCAGACCGCTTGCCATGTCGAGATACTTTGCGCCGGTGCTCTCCGCTGCGGCGGCGATCCAGCCGTTGACCTTCTGGATGAGCTCGTTGGTGATGTCCTCATACTGATAGTTGGACGCGATCGGCGTCAGCGAGCAGCAGATGATCTTCGTGTTTGGGCTTTTGGCCTTGACGGCGTTGATGAGCGTGGTGTAGACCGATTTGATCTGCTCCTCGTTCGTCATGGAGATGTTGTCCGCACTCGGACAGATGACGAGATACGCGGGCTTGTTGACCTCACAGATCTCGTCTGCGGGCACGTTGTTGCCGGTCACGGGGGATTTGTATTTTGCCGTGTCGAGCGACGAGGCGGGCAGAGAACCGGTCTCCGGTACCCAGACCTGCTTTTTTGCGTCCTTGCCGGTGAGCATCGACTCCGTCTGGAGCACCTTCAGCGATTTGTCGCCCAGAAAATAGATCTGGTCGACGTAGGTGCTGCCCTTGTCCTCCGTCTGCGCGAGCGCGGCGGACGACTGGATCGGCGTGATCGGATTGACCTGCGGCGTCGGTGTCGGCGTGACAGCGGCGGCGGGGTCGTCCTTCGGCTTGGAGGTGTGCGTGTTGCCGACGGCGTTGGTGAACACCAGCACGACGGCTACCAGCGCCAGACACAGCAGGATCGCGCCCGACCAGAAGGTGTAGAGCATGTTTTTGTTTGTGTTTTTCATTGGGATCCCTCGCTTCCGGATAGACAAAAGAAGCCCGGGAAAGGGCTTCTTTTGCAGTTTCAGTTACGCTTCCTGTTCTTTCTTTGCTTCCTCGATGACCTTCTGCTGGACATTGCCGGGCGCTTCCTCGTAGCGAACGAACTTGCACGAGAAGGAGCCGCGTCCCTGCGTCATGGAGCGCAGATCGATCGTGTAGGAGCCCATCTCCGCCATCGGGACTTCCGCCTCGACGGTCTGCATGCCGTCCTCCGCCGTCATGCCGAGCACGGTGCCGCGGCGCTTGGAGGAGATGTCGGACATGATGTCGCCAAGGTTGGCGTCGGGGATGGTGACCTTCAGCAGGCCGATCGGCTCGAGAATGGTCGGCTTCGCCTTCGGGATGCCGTCCTGATAGGCGAGACGGGCAGCCGTCTGAAACGCCATATCGTTGGAGTCGACCGGGTGGTAGGAGCCGTCATACAGCACGGCCTTCAGGCCGACGAGCGGGTAACCGGCGAGCACGCCCTTCTGCACGGCGTTGCGCAGACCCTTTTCAACGGACGGGAAGAAGTTTTTCGGCACGCTGCCGCCGAAGACCTCTTCGGCGAAGATCATGTCGTCGGACTCATCCTGCGGCTCGAAGCGGATCCAGACGTCACCGAACTGGCCGCTGCCGCCGGACTGCTTTTTGTGGCGGCCGTGTGCTTCGACCTTGGCCTTGATCTTTTCGCGGTAAGCGACGCGCGCCGGCTTGAGCTCGGTCTCAACGCCGAAGCGGCTCTTGAGCTTGGCGCACAGCACGTCGACCTGAATGTCGCCCGCGCCGGAGATGACCATCTGGTGGGTCTCGGCGTTGTTGACGAGTGTGAAGGAGATGTCCTCCTCGTTCAGGCGGGCGAGGCCGGACGCGACCTTGTCGTCCTGTCCCTTGGTCTTGGGGCTGATGGCCATGGAGTAGCAGGGCTCAGCCAGCTTGATGGCGGGCAGCTCGACCTCGTTTTTCGGGTCGCAGACGGTGTCGCCGGTCTTCCACTCCATCTTGCCGATGGCCACGATGTCGCCGCAGCAGGCTTCCTTGACCTCGGTGCTCTTCTTGCCGCACATGGTGTACATACGGCCGAGCTTATCGGTGCTGCTCGTGCGCATGTTGCGCAGAGACAGATCGGACACGACCTTGCCGGACAGCACCTTGATGAAGGAGTACTTGCCGAATTGGTCGGAAATGGTCTTGAACACGAACGCGCACACAGGGCCGTTCGGGTCGACGGCGAGCTTGCCGCCGTCCGCCGTGGCGACCTCACCGATGTCGGCCGGGCTGGGCACGTAATCGACGATCGCCCGCAGCACGCTCTCGGTGCCGATGCCGCTGCCGGCAGCGCCGCAGAGCACGGGGAACACGGTGCGGTCCTTCAGACCCAGACGAAGACCCTTGACGGTGTCCTCTTCAGAGAGCATCATGTCCTCAAAATATTTCTCCATGAGCGCCTCGTCGGCGCCGGCGGCCGCCTCAAAGAGCGTCTCGCGCAGCGACTCGACCATGTCGGCGTCGGCGGCGGGAACGGCGATCTTCTCGGTCTTGTTGCCCTTGGTCTGATAGGCGACGTTGTGCACGAGGTCGATGACGCCCGTGCCGTCGCTCATCGGCGCGGTGACCGCGCAGACGGCGCTGCCGTACTTGTCCTGCAGGGCGGAGAGGACACCGGCGAAATCGCCGTGATCCTCGTCGGTCTTGGAGATGTAGAACAGGCAGGGGATGTTTTCGCTCTTGAGGTATTTCCAGCAGCGCTCTGCGCCGACGGCGATGCCGTCCTTCGCGGTGCAGAAGATCATGCCGGCCTCAGCCGCGCGCATGGCGCAGCGAGCGTCACCCGCAAAGTCGAAAAAGCCCGGGCAATCGAGGATGTTGATCTTGCAGCCGCCGAAATTGACCGGCGCGATGCTGGTCGAGATCGTGATCTTGCGCTTGATCTCCTCGGGATCGTAGTCACAGACGGTGTTGCCGTCGGCAGTTTTGCCCTGACGGTCGATCGCACCGGTCAGGTACAGCATGCTCTCGGCGAGCGTGGTCTTGCCGCTGCCGCCATGTCCGAGCAGGCACACGTTACGGATGTTCTTGGTTTCGTAGCTCATGTAGTGTACTCTCCTTCTATATTAACTATCGGAAATTCCAACTCCGGAAGCCACGTGCTGTATTTAACACATGACTATAAAAGTATACACGATTTCGAAACTCTTGGCAATCATAAATATGAAAACTCAGCGTTTCAGGCCGAAATTCAGCAATATGACAGGAACGAGCCACAGGCCCATATACACGAAGAGGTTGCCGACGGTGGCGGAATCGAACGCGCCGATGGCGCACAGGGCAAACATCAGTATGACGCCGACGACCGTGCACAGCAGAGCGAGGATGACGCAGATGCGCACCGCCTGAAAGAGCTGTCGGCCGGTTCCGGCGACGCCGACGAGCGGACCGAGCCCGTCGCGCGCCACGATGCCCGCGGTCTGCGTGTAGTCCGAGGGCTCGGCGGCCGACATGGCGTAGCGCTTGGAGTACGCCGGGAAGTCAAAGCCGTCGGTGGACATCTTGAACTTCTGGCTGAGCATCAGCGGCGTGATGTTGAAGTCACGCACGGCGAAGATCGGCGCGATGCGCGTGCGCAGCAGGCCGAAGAGCGCGTTCTGCACCGACTGCACCGGCACGTACTTGATCTTGAAGCTTGCGACGAACAGCCCGTTGATGGACGCGAATACGGCGTTTTTAACGTTGAGCTGCTGCGGCAGATGCACGCCCTTGAGGTTCATGAAGGCACTGCTGCCGACGAGCACCTCTTCGCCGTTGACAAGCGCCGTCAGGCCGCCGCTCTCGTTGCAGGTGAAGGAGTCGACCGGCATGAGCGCACAGTTGTTGCGCTGCATGAGATCGGTGAACACGGAGGCAAGGCAGCTGCCGGAGGCGACGATCACGCTGCCGGTGTAGGAGATGACCTTGTCCGGGAACGCACCGTCGAGAATGCGGATGTCCTCGATGGAGATGTTGCGTGCGGTGAACAGATCCTTATCCGTCACGATCAGGTGCTTGCTGCGGCCGATATCGCTCGCACCGTTCCAGCCGGCGATGGCGCTGCCGGTCTGGGCAAGCTTGCGCGCGGCCGTCCGGAACGGGACGGCGAACGCGACCAGCGCCGCAAACGGCGCACACGGCGCGGTGACGGCGGCGAACACGTGTAGGATGTTGGCGTAGTTGCCGCTGAGGATCGTGGCAAGCAGGCCGAGGATCACGGACGCGGCGATGAGATACGGCGCGAGACCGGCATAGATCGTGTCGGCCGGGCCGGCCTCCTCGCTGCGGTGGATGAAGCCCGCCGTGTCGCGCTTGGACTTGAGCACGGTGATGCTGTCCTTGACGACCTCGCTGTCCGCGCTGACGGTGTAGGGGTCTTTGTCGACGGCGAGCGTGCGGAATGTGTACTTAAAGCCGCGACAGGTGTTCAGCGCGCTCCACAGGCAGCAGGCGACGGAAAATGCGGACACGGCGCAAAACGGCAGACCCACGGCATCCGAACCGGTAACGGCCAGCACGACCGCATCCAGCGCGGAAAAGACACAGTTGAGAAACACGAGCGATTCCAGTCCCGGCGTGCGGCGCACGAGGTTGAAAAAGCCGTTGGTGATCACGTCCAGCCCGATGAGCATCACGGTCAGCTGCATCATCAGGCACACGAGCGCGGCGACGGTCGGGCTGCTTTTGAGCACACCGAACACCGGCAGACCGAGCGAGATGTAGAGCAGCGGGATGCACACGAGCATGGCCGCGCGGCAGCGAAAGCGCAGGGATTTGACCTGACCGCCGTAATACTTTGCGGCGTCCTCCGCACTCGGCTCCGGGCCGAGCGCCTCTTCGGCGTCAGCCGAGGCATGCACGGCGTTGTTGTGCGCGCGCACGCGGTAGGCCACGGCTGCCAGCCGCGCCATGAGCGGGTTGAGTACCGAGTCCTGAAAGCTGCGGCGGGCGGGCGCGTCGTCCTCGTCGCGCGTGTAGCTTCCCGAGCGGGCATAGGCAGCGTCGCCGCTCTCCGTGCCTTCCTCGGTGATGGCCTGAAACACACGCGTCGGCTCTTCCGGCTCGGGCTCGGGGTCATACAGGCCCTCCGGCACATCCGGCGGGGCGGAGACGGGGATGGATGCATCCTCCTCCGGCAGGTCGTCCTCGGGCTCGACCGGCTCATCCGGCACGACCTCCGAGAGCTTGGAGGCGAAGCTCTTGAGCCCTGAGAGCCCTTTTTGTGCCAGACGCTTGGCACCGGCCTTCGTCTCGTTCCACTTTTCGATCTCGGCCGCGGTCGCATGGTCGCGCTGGCGCTTCGGCTGATAGCGCTTGACGTCGTGATCCTCATGCACGGGTGCGGTTTGTGCCTGCGTGCTTTCGGCATCGTCCAGCGCACTGTCGAGCTCGGCGGACATGAGGATGTCCTCGGTCTCGGCGTCGGCCGCTTCCGCTTCTTCGATCATCTCCGCTGTGACGGGGCGGCTGCGGTAAGCCGGGCGCGGACGCGGCGCCGGCTTTTCCGTCTGAAAATCTTTATATTCGTCCAGAATGGATTCCAGGGAGAATTCCTCCGCATTCAGATCAAAAGAAATGTCCTCTGGCGAGCGATCAAATTCGTCCATATGGTCAACTCCTTTTTATAGTGAGGGGCACGGACGTTCAGCTGCGCTGGCGCAGCGCCTCATAGAGCAGCACCGCTGCGGCAGCGGATGCATTGAGCGAGGAGATCTGTCCGTGCAGCGGGATGCTGACGAGAAAATCACACTTTTCGCGCACCAGCCGGCTGATGCCGCTGCCCTCCGAGCCGATGACGATGCAGGCGGGGCCTGTCAGATCCGTCTTCCACAGCTCGTTTGAGCCATCGGCGGCCGTGCCGTAGATCCAGAGGCCGTTTTTTTTGAGCGTCTCGATCGCGGCGACCAGATTCGGCACCCGCGCGATGGCCATGTGCTCAAGTGCGCCCGCGGACGCCTTGTCCACGATGGCGGTCAGTCCCGCGCTGCGGCGCTTCGGGATGATGACGCCGTGCGCGCCGACGCACTCGGCCGTGCGGATGATCGCGCCGAGGTTGTGCGGGTCGGAGATCTCGTCACACAGCACGAGAAACGGCGCCTCACCGCGCTCGGCGGCGACGGCGAGCATGTCCTCGATCGTGCTGTACTCCTTGACGGCGCACAGCGCGATCACGCCCTGATGTGCGTGCGTCTGGCTCATGGCGTCGAGCTTGCGGCGGTCGGCCTCCGTGACGACGATGCCGGCGCTGCGCGCTTTTGAGGCGATGTGCCCGAGCGTCTTGTCCACGTCGCCCTTGGCGATGAAGATCTTGTCGATCGTGCGGCCCGCGCGCAGGGCCTCGATGACCGCGTTGCGGCCTTCGATCAGATCATTGCGCGCTTCTGTTTCAAATTCTTGCATTTGTTCCATGTGATAACCATACCTTGCGACATAATAATACAGATATCATCATACCACACGCTGCGCCATTTAGAAAGCACAAATTACGATTCCGGATATTTTTTTATGGACTTTGCGCCTGGAAGAAGGTATCATGGTCATACGTTGTTTTTACGGAGGAACCCCATGAGAAAACTGATGAACAAAATCGACCGGTTTTGCTATACGCATCCGCGCTTCGGCATTCCGAACCTGATGCTGATCATCGTCATCGGCAATGCAGCCGTCTGGCTGCTGGCGCAGATGGACACGACCGGACAGATCGTGTCGCTTCTGAGCGGCTCGGCGCAGGGCATCCTGCACGGGCAGGTCTGGCGGCTGATCACCTATGTGTTCGTGCCGACGGAGTCACGGCCCATCTGGCTGCTGCTGATGCTGTACTTCTACTACTGGATCGGCTCGTGCCTTGAGCGCGAGTGGGGCAACGGCAAATTCACGATCTACTACGTGAGCGGTATGCTGCTCACGGCGATCTACGGCGTGGTGCTCTCGGCCATCCTCGGGCGCGACGTGGTCGTCTCGACCACGTACCTGAACCTGTCCATGTTCTTTGCCTTTGCCACGCTCTATCCGGATGTGCAGGTGCTGCTGTTTTTCATCATCCCGATCAAGGTGAAGTATCTGGCGTATCTGGACGCGGCGCTGTTCGTGTTCGGCGTGATCACGATGACCTTCCCGCTGAACCTGCTGCCGGTGGTGGCGGTGCTCAACTATCTGGTCTACTGCGGCGACTGGCTGTTTGACTTCTTCCGCCCGTCGCACGTGCGCCAGCGGCAGAAAACGGTCAACTTTAAGCGCGAGGCGCGGCGCATTCAGCGCGAGCAGGCGAACAAGCCCTATCACTACAAGTGCGCCGTCTGCGGCCGCACGGACGCAGACCACCCGGAGCTGGAGTTCCGGTATTGCTCCCGCTGCGTGGGCTACCACTGCTTCTGTCAGGACCACATCAATAACCACATCCATTTCACGGAGTGAGCACCATGCAGACTTTGCAGCAGAAAAGAGAATACACCGTCGCGGTGCTCGACCCGGCGGGCAACGTCACGGCTATCGTCTGCTCGGACGTGCCGGCGGCCGAGCGTGCGCGCGTCGCGGCGCAGATCCTGCGTCTGCCGGAGCTGGGCATTGAGCAGGTCGCGTTTCTGGCCGCGCCGCGCAGCGGCGGAGAGATCCGGCTGGAGATGATGGGCGGTGAGTTTTGCGGCAATGCCCTGCGCTGCGCCGGCTTTTATCAGGCGCTGCGCACCGGCGCGCAGGGCAAAAGCTGCGTCTTTGCCGAGATCAGCGGGGCGGACGGCGTCCAGCCCGTCATGGCGGATACGGCGGAGGGCACGGCGTCCACGGTGATGCCGCTGCCGCTGTCCGTGCAGCCGGCCGGCTGGGCGGACGTGCAGGCGGCGCGCGTGACCTTTGCCGGCATCACGCACTTTGTCATCGACTGCGCGCAGCCGGATGAGACGCTCGTGCAGCGCGCCATCGCCGCCGCGCCCGAGGCCAGCGCCGTCGGGTCGATCTTTCTCGACCGCGCATGCGGCAGCATAAAGCCGGTCGTGTTCGTGCGCGAGACCGCGTCCTGCGTCGCGGAAAACAGCTGCGCCTCCGGCAGCGTCGCCACGGCCGTCGTGCTCACGGCGGACTTTGCCGACGGCATCACGGAGATCGGCATCGGTCAGCCGGGCGGCACGCTTGAGGTCGGCGTGCAGCGCACGGACGGCGCGGTGACCGGGCTGTCGATCGGCGGCGCGGTGCGCCTGACGCAGACGCTGACCGTCACGCTGCCGGGACCGGCGGCCGCGCCGTGTTAATTCGTAAACTATGCTTGCATATTGGCGCATAATCATGTAGCATATTCTAAGATTATGAACAGGGCGCTGTGCAAAACACACCCGGAACTGCCATATTCGGAGAGGAGAATGTGTGATGAAATGTCCCCGCTGCGGTCATGAAATGACGCTGGATACCCATCGGAAATACGCACTGAACATGTGCTATGAGTGCGGCTATATCGAAGGCCGCCTGATCGACCCCGAAAAGAAGGGCGAGACGAATTTCGAGCGCCTGAAAAAGCTCAACTTCAACGAAATGCTCGCATTTCTGTCCAAGGGCCTCGGTATGGACGAGGAAAAGCTTGCCGACTGGCTGGACGACGAGGTCAAGTGACCCGCACCACCGTATTTTGCACGCCGTGCCCGATACCGGGCGCGGCGTGTTTTTTTACACAGCGGAGAAAGCCGGTTGGTGAAATCGCCGAAACTTTTTCGGCTCCCGATTCGTTTTTCGGCAAATGCGTGCCTTGACGCGCAGCGAATTCGGGTGTTATCATCAAGCCATCAAACGCGAAGACACAGAGTAGTAAGCAGGAACGTCCTTTCAGAGAAGTGCCGGGTGGTGCGAGGCACAAAGCGTACAGACCTGCCGAACTGGCTGAACAGCGGCTGCGCTGAACGATGAGTAGGTGCAGACGGGTGCGCCCGTTATTGTGCAGGGATATGATGGTATCCCGGATAAGTGCGTCCCCGATCGCGGGGGCGAAGAAGAGTGGTACCGCGGAGGGTTTTCGGCCTTTCGTCTCTTCTGCCAGAGGGCAGGAAAGACGGAGGGTTTTCTTTTTTCCTGCCAGACCATCAGACTATGCTTTTGCAGGAGGAATGCATCATGAAAACCCGGACCAAGACCAGAACCATACCCAAGACCCCGTTTTTTGCCGCCTTCTCGGTCGGCGCGGTGCTGTTTTCCGCGCACGCAGGCGGCGGCTTCGCGACCGGCAACCAGGCCAATACCTATTACGTCGGTCTCGGCTGGGCCGGCATCGTGTCGGCCATCGTGGCCATGCTGCTGCTCACGCTCACGATGCGCGAGGCCATGATCATGTACAATTCCCGCGGCCTGACGAGCTACAAGCAGCTGTTCGAGACACTCTATCACCCCTTTGACAAGATCGAGTGGCTGTTCGAGATCTTCTTTTACATCATGGTGCTCATGGCCGTCGCGGCGGCCATCTCGGGCGCGGCGTCCGCGCTGCGGAGCTATTTCGGCGTGAACTATTATCTCGGCGTCGTGGCCGTCGGCTGCCTCGTGCTGCTCCTGACCATTTTCGGTGCCGGCATCGTCCGCGCAGCGTCCACCTATATGGGCATCGCCATCCTCGTCACGGCCATCACCATCTACGCCATCGGCATCTTCAAGAGCGAGTCGCCGCTGTTCACGGTGCTTTCCGCGGACTTCCGAACGACCGGCTTTGCCAACGTCCCCAAGGCCATCTTTAACGCCTTCACCTATGCCGGCTTCCAGTGCGTTACGCTGCCGACCATGATCGCCTGCGGCACGACCATGCGCAGCAAGCAGGGCTGCGCCAAGGCCATGTGGATCTCCTTTGCCATGAATGCCGTTGCGCTCGTGCTGTCCGTGTTCATGCTCATTTGCTGGTGCGGCGTCTACACCGCCGTCGACGGCGGCACGACCATCCCCACGCTCACGGTCTGCAACGCCATGGGCATCCGTGCCCTCACCGCAGTTTACGGCGTGTGCCTCATGCTCTGCCTCATCTCCACGGGTGTGACGACGATCTTCGGCTTCGTCGCCCGCTTTGAGAAGCTGCCGATGTTCCGCGGCATCCAGTCCGCGCCGGTGCGCAGCGCCATCGTGTCCGCGTTCATCATCATTTTGTCCATGTCCATCTCCATGGCCGGCCTCACGAACATCATCAAGTACGGCTATGGCTACTGCGGCTATCTCGGCATCGCGGTCGTGGTCGTTCCGTTCCTGACCGTCGGCGTGTACAAAAACCGCAGGTACATCCGCGAGCACGGTCTTGTGCAGGGCTTTGCCGCCGCGCAGCCGGAGGCTGAAGCGGCCGAGACTGCGGAACCCGCCGCCGTTCCCGCTGCAGCGAAATAACATATTACGAAAATCGCCCCGCAGCAGAAGCTCTGCTGCGGGGTGTGCTTTTCTCTCATGATTCTATTTATGCTGCCGGTTCCCATTCGACCGTGTCGAGCACGGCGAGCACCTGCTCACCCTGCGCCGCGAACCACGGCGCGTTCGGGTCGGTCCATGCGTAGATACCGCTGTTTTTTCCCTGATAGCTGAGAAAGGTCCAGTTTTTGTCGCCGTCATAATACCCGGCGGAGACGCTGTCTCCGGCGAGCGTCAGCGTTTCTTCCTTCAGCCCCGTGCCGCACACGCCGAAGCTGTCCGACCAGTACAGCTGCACACAGCTGCCCGAGCCGCTGTCCGGCCAGAGCTTTATGCCGAAGTCGGCTTCCGAGCCGTCGAGCGTCCCTTCGGGGCAGATCTCATACTTCCAGCCGTCCGGAACCTGCACACGCAGCGTCCCGGCAGCGCCGGATACGGTCGCGGTCTCGGTGGGCGTGGGCGTTTGCTGCGGTGCGCCCGTGGTCTGAGTGCCGCAGCCGGCGGGGAGGAGCATCAGCAGCGCGAGGAGCAGTGCGGGGAGCAGTCGTGGTTGTTTCATGGTCAGGCCGCCTTTCTATATAATTGTATGGTCAGACGGCCGCACAGTACAAATGTTCCCCCAAGAGCAAAAAACCTCCGGCGGCCGATGCATCGGCCGCCGGAGGCGTGGTGCGCCTGAAGGGACTCGAACCCACACGCTGAAAGCACGAGAACCTAAATCTCGCATGTCTACCAATTCCATCACAGGCGCAAACAGAAAGCGGCGGTATCGGCCGCCGCTCTTAAGCCTCTATTTTTCCACGGGGAGGTTCCCGAGGCGGAGCATATCGCTGGATCCGCAGATGCCATCTCATTTTCAACCGGCAGATGGAGCCGGTGCGGAGCTGTTCGCTTGACCCGCATGCCGCATTTGCAGCAGTCTCATTTTATCACAGCCGCCGCGGCTTGACAAGTGGGCAAACGAGAATGCCGCACAAAAACTTTACCGACGCAAATTGACAACGGTCTGAAAACCTGCTATCATGCATACGATTTTTTTCGTATGGAGGGGTGCGCAATGCGCAAGTATACGGCGTCCGTCATCGCGGCCGGCTGCCTTTGGGGGCTGATGGGACTGTTTACGCGCACGCTGGCGGCCTGCGGCGTGGACGCGACGGGCGCGATCGTGCTGCGCTGCGGCATTGCCGCGCTGCTGTTCGGCGCGACCATCCTCGTGCGCGACCCGAAGCAGTTTCGCATCCGGCTGCGGGATTTCTGGTGCTTTTTCGGCACGGGCATCTGCAGCCTCCTCTTTTTTACGTATTGTTATTTTCAGGCCATCACGATCATGGATCTGTCCACGGCGGCCGTGCTGCTGTATACCGCACCGTCGATCGTCATGGTACTGTCACTGCTTTTGTTTCACGAACGCATCACGGCGCAGAAGCTTGTCGCACTTGTGCTGGCGTTTGCCGGGTGCTGTCTGGTGTCGCTCGTCGGCGGGGAGCACAAGCTCTCCGCGGCCGGTATCCTCTACGGCCTCGGCGCGGGCTTCGGCTACGCACTCTACAGTATCTTCGCCCGCTATGCGCTCAACCGCGGCTATTCGAGCAGCACGGTCAACTTCTACTCCTGCCTGCTGACCGCCGCCGGCGCGGCGATCCTCTGGGGCGCGGCGCAGCCGCTGGGCGTGATGTTCGCATCGTGGCAGGGCTTCGGCCTGTGCACGGCGCTCGGCATCGTCACGTGCTATCTGCCGTATCTGCTCTATACCTACGGTCTTTCGGGACTCGAGACGGGCAAGGCGTCCATTCTCGCCTCGTTCGAGCCGGTCGTGGCGACGCTTGTGGGCATCTTCGTGTTTCACGAGACGCTCACGCCGCTGAGCGCACTCGGCTGTGTGTGCGTGCTCTCGGCGGTCGTGCTGCTCAATCTCAAGCGCCGGCAGAAAGCAAACTGAATCCGACAAGAAAGCCGTCCGTTCCCGATCGGGAGCGGACGGCTTTTTGTGCGTGTGCTTAATGGTTGTTGTAGGCCTCAATGCCCTTGGCCAGCAGCTCCATGGAGCGCTTGAGGGCGTCCTGATTGATGACGTAGGCCATGCGGATCTCGTTGACGCCGGTGTGCGGCGTCTTGTAGAAGCTCTCGGCCGGGGTGAACATGAGCGTGTCGCCGTTGTCGTCAAACTCCTCGAGCATGAACAGCTGGAACTTCTCGGCATCGTCCACGGGGAGCTTGGCCATGACGTAGAACGCGCCCTTCGGCTCGGAGTAGATAACACCGGGGATCTTCTTGAGCCCTTCGACGAGGGTGTCGCGGCGCGCCTTATACTCGGTGCGCACGGCGTCGAAGTATTCGGGGCCGACGGTGTAGAGCGCGGCGGAGGCGACCTGGTCGATCGTAGAGGCGCACAGGCGGCCCTGACACCACTTCATGGCGTTGTTGTAGAGATCGCTGTTGCGCGTGATCACGCAGCCGATGCGCGCACCGCAGGCGCTGAAGCGCTTGGACACGGAGTCGATGACGACGACGTTGTCTTCATAGCCCTCGAGCTGCAGCAGGCTCATGAGCTTCTCACCGCCGTAGACGAACTCGCGGTACACCTCGTCGCCGATGATGAACAGGTCGTGCTCCTTGGCGATGTCGGCCATGAGCCGGAGCTCTTCCTCGGTGAGGATGGTGCCGGTCGGGTTGCCGGGGTTGGTGAAGAGGATGGCGCGGGTGTGCTCGTTGATGCAGGCCTCGACGCGTTCGCGGATGGCAAACCGGTAGTTTTCCTCCGGCGTCGTGGTGATGGGACGGATGGTCGCGCCGGTGAGCGTGACGAACGTGCTGTAGTTCGGGTAGAACGGCTCGGGGATGATGATCTCATCGCCCTCATCGAGGATGCAGCTGAGCACGATCTGCAGCGCCTCGCTGCCGCCGGTGGTGATGAGCACCTGCTTGTTGGTGATGGGCGCGTCGATCTTTCCGTAGTAGTTGACGACGGCGTCGATCATCTCCGGCACGCCGTCGGACGGGGCGTAGGCCAGCACCGGCTGGCTGAAGTTCTTGACGGCGTCAAAATAGGCCGCGGGCGTGGCGATATCGGGCTGGCCGATGTTCAGGTGGTAGAGCTTCTTCCCCTTTTTCGCCGCCTCGTTTGCGTAGGGCGCGAATTTGCGCATGGGAGAGAGGCCGCACTTTTCGATTTTGCTGGAAAATTTCATGTTGCTCCTCCGTTTTTATGGATATTTCTTGTTCCTTTTTGCTCCTAAGCAAATTCATGATAACGCATTTCTTCGCAAACTACAACTGATTTTTTGGAAAAAACCGGACACAAATTTAACAATCGCGTCCTGCGGTGGAAGACGGAACAAAGAGGCCGCCGCAGCGAGCTGCTGCGGCGGCCTTTACTAATAATATTGATCGTGCCGCGATCAGACCTTGAAGTCCACGGAGGTCGCGCCCTGATCGTTCTGCTCGAAGGTGTAGTCCTTGCCGGGCAGGATGGCGTTGAGCAGGATGCCGACGATGGAAGAAACAGCCAGACCCGACAGGGATACGACGCCGATCTGGATGCTGCCGGAGTAGGTGATGCCGATGGCGAGCACGAGGATGAGCGCGGCGATGATGACGTTGCGGGTGTTGGTGAAGTCGACCTTGTTCTCGACGACGTTGCGCACGCCGACGGCGGAGATCATGCCGTAGAGCACGAGGGACACGCCGCCGATGGTGGCCGTCGGCATGGCGGACACGAGCGCGGCGAACTTCGGGCAGAAGGACACGACGATGGCGATGCAGGCAGCGATGCGGATCACGCGCGGATCGTACACGCGCGACAGGGCAAGCACGCCGGTGTTCTCGCCGTAAGTGGTGTTGGCCGGAGCGCCGAAGAGGGAAGCGAGCGTGGTAGCCAGACCGTCACCGAGCAGGGTGCGGTGGAAGCCGGGGTCGACCATGAAGTTCTTGCTGCAGGTGGAGGAGATGGCGCAGATGTCGCCGATGTGCTCGACCATGGTGGCAAGGGACAGGGGCACGACCGTCAGCACGGCGGACCAGAGGACGCCGCTGTCGACCGGGCCGGCAAAGAGATGGAACACGCTGTTTTTCCAGAAGATTGGCAGACCGAACCACTTGGCGCTGCTGACGGCAGCGGCGACGGAGGCACGCTCCGCGGGGTCAACGATGAGTGCGAAGATATAGGAGCCGAGCACGCCGAGCAGGATCGGGATGATCTTGGTCATGCCCTTGCCCCACATGTTGAAGCCGATGACGATCAGGATCGCGACGACGGCGACAAGCCAGTTGGCACGGCAGTTGGTGATGGCGGAAGAGGACAGCGTCAGGCCGATGGCGATGATGATCGGGCCGGTGACGATCGGCGGGAAGTAGCGCATGACTTTCTTGACGCCGAAGACCTTGAACAGGGTCGACAGGATGATGTACATCAGGCCCGCGATGGCGACGCCGAAGCAGGCGTAGGCCAGCAGGTCGTTGTTATAGATCGCAGAGCCGTCCGGATTCGTCCCGATGGTGCGCACGGCGTTGTAGCCGCCGATGAAGGCGAACGAGCTGCCGAGGAAGGCCGGGACTTTGCCCTTGGTCAGCAGGTGGAACAGCAGCGTGCCGAGGCCGGCGAACAGCAGCGTGGTTGCGACGTCGAGGCCGGAGAGCGCCGGGACGAGGACGGTCGCGCCGAACATGGCGAACATGTGCTGGAGACCCAGAATGAACATTCTGGGCGCGCCGAGTGTACGTGCGTCGTACACCGGCTCGGTGCCGATGGATTTGTTGTTCATAGATTTTTTCCTCCCGTGAAAATTTAATCTATTCTTTATCCTCTCTCGAGGATGCAGACACTGTTTTCCCCGTCCGTCTCCTGCAGGCGGACGGCCACGATCTCGCTCTTGGCGGTCGGGATGTTTTTACCCACGTAGGTGGCCTTGATCGGCAGCTCCGAGTGGCCGCGGTCGATCAGGGCGAAGAGCTGGATGCGTGCCGGACGGCCGAGCCGCATCACGGCATCGAGCGCCGCACGCGCCGTGCGGCAGGTGTAGATGACATCGTCGATGAGCACGACGGTCTTGCCCGCAACCGGGAAGGGAACATCGGTGCGGTTGAGCACCGGCGTATCCGCAGCCGGACTCAGATCGTCGCGGTAGAGCGAGATGTCGAGCTCGCCGACCGGCAGACGCACGCCGTCGATGCGCGCGATGTTCTCGGCCAGCCTGTGCGCCAGCGGCACACCGCGCGTGTGGATGCCGATCAGACACAGGTCGTCCGTGCCGCCGTTTTTTTCAAGGATCTCATGCGCGATGCGCACGAGCGTACGGTCGATCGCGGCCGCATCCATGATCTTCGCCTTGCATTTGAGCTCCACAGCGATGCCTCCGTGCATAGAAAAACGCCCTGTCCGAGTCCAGACAAGGCGGCAGCGCGCAGGGAGAGCACATAGTGACTCCCACCGTGATTCCATTAGCCGTGACACCTTGCCGGTATCTCGTACCGACTTAAAAATATCATCCTGCGTAAAATACCACCATGGGCGACAGTTGTCAATAAGAAATTCACGATTTCGCCACAAAAAATATCCCTCCCGTGACAAACGGGAGGGATAAATCATAAATATTTACATTCAGGCTTTCTTGAAGCTGTCCTTGAGCGCGACGGCGCGATTAAAGACGAGATGTCCGGGCGCAGAATCCTTGTTGTCCACGGCGAAGTAGCCGAGGCGCAGGAACTGGAACGCTGCCGGGGCTTCGGCGCCGGCGAGCATCCGCTCGACCTTGCAGCCGGTGAGCACGGACAGCGAGTCCGGATTCAGGCACTCGAGATAGTCCTTGCCGTCACCCTCGGGGTCTGCGTCGGCAAAGAGATTGTCGTACAGGCGTACCTCGGCGTCGGCGCAGTTGTGCGCATCGACCCAGTGGATCGTGCCGCGCACCTTGCGTCCGTCTGGCGTGTTGCCGCCGCGGGTCTCGGGATCGTATTCGCACAGGACTTCCGTTACGTTGCCGTCCGCGTCCTTGACGCAGCCGGTGCAGCGCACGATGTACGCGCCCTTGATGCGCACCTCGTTGCCGGGGAAGAGGCGGTTGTATTTCTTCGGCGGCTCCTCCATGAAGTCGTCGGCCTCGATCCACAGCTCGTTGGAGAACGTCACGTCGCGCGTGCCGGCGTTTTCGTCCTCGGGATTGTTTTCGACGGCGAACGTCTCGCTCTGCCCCTCGGGGTAGTTTGTGATGCGCAGCTTCACCGGGTGCAGCACGGCCATGGCGCGCTGGGCGTGGAGGTTGAGATCCTCACGCAGGCAGTGCTCCAGGAAGCTGTAGTCGACCGTGGACGCGACCTTGGACACGCCGATGCGCTCACAGAAATTGCGGATGGACGCGGGCGTGTAGCCGCGGCGGCGCAGACCGCACAGCGTCGGCATACGCGGATCGTCCCAGCCGGAGACATAGCCCTCCTCGACGAGGCGGCGCAGCTTGCGCTTGGACATGACGGTGTAGTTGATGCCGAGGCGTGCAAACTCGATCTGGCGCGGCTTGCACGGAACGGACACGTTGTCGACCACCCAGTCGTAGAGCGGGCGGTGATCCTCATACTCCAGCGAGCAGAGCGAGTGCGTGATGCCCTCGAGCGCGTCCTGGATCGGGTGCGCGAAGTCGTACATCGGGAAGATGCACCACTTCGTGCCCTGCCGGTGGTGCTCGATGTAGCGGATGCGGTAGAGCACGGGGTCGCGCATATTGAAGTTGCCGGATGCGAGGTCGATCTTCGCGCGCAGGGTGTACTTGCCCTCCGGGAACTCGCCGGCGCGCATACGCGCAAAGAGATCGAGGCTCTCCTCGATCGGACGGTCGCGCCACGGGCTGACAGCGGGGGTGTTCACGTCGCCGCGGTACTCGCGGAACTGCTCCGGCGTCAGCTCGCACACATAGGCGAGCCCCTTCTTAATGAGCTCGACGGCGTATTCATAGTCCTTCTCGAAGTAGTCTGAGCCGAAGAAAAACCGGTCGTCCCAGTCAAAGCCGAGCCAGTGGATATCCTCCTGAATGGCCTCGACGAACTCGTTGTCCTCCTTGGAGGGGTTCGTGTCGTCCATGCGCAGGTTGCAGATGCCGCCGAATTTCTCGGCCGTGCCGAAATCGATGCACAGCGCCTTGCAGTGACCGATGTGCAGGTAGCCGTTCGGCTCGGGCGGGAAGCGGGTGTGGATGGTCTGGCCGGCGAAACGGCCGCCCGGCGCGAGATCGGCTTCGACAAAGGCTTCAATAAAGTTTTTGGTATCATCCATAGTGTTATTTCAACTCCACTTAATATTGCAGAAGTATTATACACGATTCGATTTCTGTTTACAATATCCAAAAAGAAATATATAATGACTTGGAAACGACCGAATCGGAGGTAGGAACCATGTACGATCTGCTCATCATCGGCGGCGGGCCCGCAGGTCTGTCGGCGGCCATGACCGCGCGCAACCGGAACCTGTCCGTGTGCGTGATCTGCGGCGGCGCGGCTGACAGCGCGCTGTATAAGGCCGGGCATGTCACGAACTATCCCGGCGTGCCGGATGTATCCGGCCCTGCGCTGCTCGAGACCATGACGCAGCAGGCGCGCGCGCTCGGTGCGGACATTTTGCGCGAGCGGGCGCTCTCGGCGATGCCGATGGGCAAGACGTTCGGCGTCTCGGCGGGCAAGGAATTTGCAGAGGGCAGGGCGCTGCTGCTGGCGACCGGCATTGCCCAGCGCGGCACGTTTCCGGGCGAGGCGGAGTTTCTCGGCCGCGGCGTGAGCTATTGCGCCACCTGCGACGGGATGCTCTATCGCGGCAAGCGCGCGGCGGTCATCGGCCTCGCGGCGGACGCGCCGGAGGAGGCCGGCTTCCTGCGGGAGATCGGCTGTGACGTGCACTATTACGACGGAAAAAAGCACCGCTTTGAGATCCGCGGCGCCGAGCGCGCCGATACGCTCGTGGTCGACGGCACGGCTGAGCCGGCGGATGTCGTCTTTATCCTGCGCGCGGGCTTTGCGGCCGATACGCTCCTGCCCGGCTTGGCGACGGATAACGGTCACATCGTCGTGGACGATGACTGCGCGGCGAGCATTCCGGGCGTTTTCGCGGCCGGAGACTGCACCGGTGCACCCTATCAGATCCCGGTTGCGGTCGGCGAGGGCAACCGCGCGGCACTTTCCGTTGTGCGCTGGCTCAGAAACGCTTGACAAACGGCGCTGCAGAGCCTATAATTTTTGCATCCATATGCGAAGAAGGGGAGGAGTAGTCTCCCGGCGGATGTCAGAGAGAAGGCGGTTGGTGCGAGCCTTTCGGATGCCGGAGATGAAGGTCGCCCCGGAGCAGCCTGCCTGAACGGAGTAGGGCGGCCGGGTTCTCCCGTTACAGAGACAAGAGTGTCACGCATCTGCGTGGAATTCAGGTGGTACCGCGGTTTCGATCGCCCTGAAACAGTTCGTTTCGGGGCGATTTTTTGCGCCCCGGCAATCTTAGTTGCTTTTGTGCAGAAAGAAGGAGTGGGTGAAAATCAAGAGGCAGCACTGGGACGCCACTGACAAATCGAGCCATTACGATGCAATAAAATTTGTGGCGACTTTTTTGGTCGTTTTGGCGCATGCATCCAGAATGTATACGGGAACCGGCGTGGTCATTCCATACAATGCCAGCGACGGACTCAATCATTTGACCAATATCATCTATTCGTTTCATATGCCGCTGTACATGTCGGTTTCCGGTATGGTATATGCGCTGTGCATTCATGACTATCAAAAATATCAGGACACCGCACGGTTCTTGAAAAACAAGGCGATTCGCCTGCTGATTCCGTATTTGTTTTTTGGTATTTGCTATGTAGCACCGGTCATGTGTCTCTTGGGCTTTACCGACCAATCTTATTTGCGGTACTGCTGGGACGGCATTGTTCTGGCGCACAATAACAGGCATCTTTGGTATATCCTTGCTCTGTTTGAGGTGTTTGTCGTGTGCGGCGCAGTCAAAGCTGTGGCGGAAAACATGATGCCGCATGGTTCGCATACCGGCGGAAAGATTTTGCGGCATCCGATTGTGTGCGTCCTCACCATTGCGCTGCTGCTTGTCGTTTCCCATGAATCCGGCAGAGCGCCATATTTCTTCTCGCTGAGCAGCTGTGCATTTTATCTGATATTTTTCTACTTCGGATACTGTTTTCACATGCAGTATGACACCGTGATGAAGTATCTCAAGCATCCGGCGGTCATTGTAATTTGTCTGGCAGCATTGCTTGTGCTCAGTGAGCGGACGGCTTGGCATATGCGCATGATCAAAGCGCTGTTCGGCGGCTGTTTTGCCATCGGCGCAACATATTATATGCCCAAGCCCATCATGCAGTGTGCATGGGTCAAAAAGCAAATCAAGAATGGATTTGGCATTTATCTGTTTCATCCAATGATCATTTATGTGCTGTATGTCTGGCTGGGGCAGCGGGATATACAGCCGTGGGTATTGTGCATTGGCATTGCTGCCGCGGCATATCTGGCATCGGATTATTTGACGCGGCTGCTGCGCCGATGCAGATTGGGTGTCCTGATTGGCGAAAAATAAATCCCACAAAATGATATGGGAGGAAATTATCGTGTCTAAGATAAATGAAGTTCAGCAGCAGATGATGGCTGCAACGAAGGCGAAGGATGCAGAACGCAAGGCAGCGCTGTCGCTGCTGCTGTCTGCCCTCGAGGCGAAGGCAAAGGACAAGCGTGCAGATCTGACCGAAGAAGAGGAGAACGCCATCATCCAGAAGGAAATCAAGCAGACGCGTGAGGCAATGGAAGCTGCTCCGGCTGACCGCGATGACATTCGCAAGGAATGCCAGTATCAGCTGGATGTCTATAAGGAATTTGCTCCGGCAGAAATGAGCGAGGAGGAAATCCGCAAGCCGGTGCAGGATGCTCCGGATCAGCTGGAGATTACCGCACCGACCATACGCGATAATGGACTGGTTATGAAGCAAAGGAGGAGAGCCATGAAAGAGCTTCCGAAGGTCTACGACCCCAAACAGGTCGAGAAGAAGATTTATGACATGTGGATGCGCGGCGGCTATTTTGCCGGCAAAGCCGATCCGGACAAAAAGCCGTTTTCCATTGTAATGCCGCCCCCGAATGTTACGGGTCAGCTGCACATGGGCCACGCGCTCGACGCGACGCTGCAGGACATCCTCACGCGCTATAAGCGCATGCAGGGCTATGCCGCGCTCTGGGTGCCCGGCACGGATCACGCCGGCATCGCCACGCAGATCAAGGTCGAGGAGATGCTGCGCAAGGAAGAGGGTCTGACCCGCTACGATCTCGGCCGTGATGCATTTCTGGAGCGCGTCTGGGCGTGGAAAAAGCAGTACGGCAACCGCATCGTCGAGCAGCAGAAGTCGCTCGGCGTGTCCTGCGACTGGGATCGCAGCCGCTTTACCATGGATGAGGGCTGCTCGAAGGCCGTGCGTGAGACGTTTTGCGAGCTGTATGAAAAGGGCCTGATCTACAAGGGCAACCGCATCATCAACTGGTGCCCGCACTGCCGCACTGCCCTGTCCGACGCGGAGGTCGAGTATAAGGATATGCCCGGCGCGTTCTGGTATATCCGCTACCCGCTCAAGGACAGCGACGAGTATCTGACCATCGCCACCACGCGCCCCGAGACGATGCTCGGCGACAGCGGCATCGCGGTCAACCCGGCGGACGAGCGCTATCAGCACCTCGTCGGCAAGACGGCGATCCTGCCGCTCGTGGGCCGTGAGCTGCCCATCGTGGCCGATGATTATGTCGAGCTTGATTTCGGCACCGGCTGCGTCAAGATGACGCCCTGCCACGACCCGAACGACTACGAGGTCGGTCTGCGCCACGGTCTGGAGCAGATCCTGATCTTTGACGAAGACGCCCGTGTCATCAACGGCGGCAAGTATAACGGTCTCGACCGCTACGAGGCCCGCAAGGCCATTGTGGCCGATCTCGAGGAGCAGGGCTACCTCATCAAGACCGAGCCCTACAATCACAACGTCGGCACGTGCTACCGCTGCGGCACGACGGTCGAGCCGATGACGAGCCCCCAGTGGTTCGTCAAGATGAAGCCGCTGGCCGAGCCCGCCATCGAGGCCGTGCGTGACGGACGCATCAAGTTCGTGCCCGAGCGCTTCAGCAAGACCTATTATAACTGGATGGAGAATGTCCACGACTGGTGCATTTCCCGTCAGCTCTGGTGGGGTCATCAGATCCCGGCGTGGTATTGCGACGACTGCGGCCATGTCACCGTCTCGCGCACCGACGCCTGCGAGTGTGAGGCCTGCCACAGCAAGCATATCCACCGCGATCCCGACGTGCTCGACACGTGGTTCAGCTCCGCGCTCTGGCCGTTTTCCACCCTCGGCTGGCCGGATAAGAGCGCCGAGGATCTCAAGTTCTGGTATCCGACGAGCGTCATGGTCACGGGCTATGACATCATCTTCTTCTGGGTCGCGCGCATGATCTTCTCCGGCCTTGAGCAGATGCAGGATATCCCGTTCCCGACGGTGTTCATCCATGGTCTCGTGCGCGACGATAAGGGACGCAAAATGTCCAAGTCTCTCGGCAACGGCATCGACCCGCTTGAGATGGCCGACACCTACGGCGCCGATGCGCTGCGCTTCAACCTCATCACGGGCAACAGCCCCGGAAACGATATGCGCTTCTACGTTGAGAAGTGCGGCGCCATGCGCAACTTCGCCAACAAGCTCTGGAACGCATCGCGCTTTGTGATGATGAACCTCACCATCGACAAAAACGAGCTGCCCGAGACGCTCGAGCTCGAGGACAAGTGGGTGCTCTCGAAGCTCAACACGCTCTCGAAGGAAGTGTGCGAGAACCTCGATAAGTACGAGATCGGCATCGCCGCGGCGAAGATCTACGACTTCATCTGGGACACGTACTGCGACTGGTATATTGAGCTCACGAAGCCCCGCCTCAACAGCGGCGACGAGGGCCGCGCCCGCAGCGCGCAGCAGGTGCTGCTGTATGTCCTGACGGATATCCTCAAGCTTTTGCACCCGTTCATGCCGTTTATCACCGAGGAGATCTGGCAGGCGCTGCCGCATGACGGCGAGGCGCTCATGATCGCCCGCTATCCGGAGTATACCGAGTCTCTCGCTTTCCCGGCCGAGGAGCGCGACTTTGAGATGGTCATGAACGCCATCCGCGCCGTGCGCAGCCGCCGCGCCGAGATGAATGTGCCGCCGAGCAGAAAGGCGCACCTGTTCATCACGACCGAGCGGCAGGATGCCTTCCGCAGCGGCGAGAGCTATATCTCGAAGCTCGCCTATGCCGAGCAGATCACCATCAGCAGTGCGCTGCCGGCGGATGCCGAGCACATGGTCTCCGTCGTCACGGAGGAGGCCAAGCTCTTCATGCCGATGGCCGAGCTCATCGACCTCGACAAGGAGCGCGCACGTCTGGAAAAGGAGCTCGAAAAGGCGCGCAAGAATTACGAGGGTCAGATGCGCAAGCTCTCGAACGAGAACTTCGTCTCCCGCGCGCCGGAGGCCGTCGTGCAGACGGAGCGCGAGCGCGCCGAGAAGGCGAAGGCGCTCGTGGAAAATCTCGAGGCCAGCCTGAAAAACCTCGGCTGAGTCCCCGCGTCCGACAAAAAACCACAGCGGCATTACGCTACAATAACACCGTATACGGCTTCGGCCGTATGCGGTGTTTTTCTTTTAGAATAGGAGGGACAAGCAGATGCGGATCATAACGCATGATGACGGCCGCTGCCTGACGCTGCGGCTGGTGGGCGAACTCGATCATGCGGCGGCGCAGACGGTCATGCCCGGCATCGAGGACGCCGTGGAGGAATATCTGCCGCGCCGCTGCGTGCTCGACCTGACGGGGGTGAGCTTTATGGACAGCTCCGGGATCGCGGTCATCCTCAAGACCGACCGCCTCCTGCGGCAGACGGGCGGCGCGCTGGCGCTCTCGGGCGTGCCGGGGCAGGTGCGGCGGGTACTGGATGTTGCGGGGCTGACGAAGATCGTCCCGGTGCTTGACGACCGGGAAAAGGAGTGTGAACAGTGTTGACGCAAAAGAATTACATGAAGCTGGAGTTTCCGGCGCGCAGCGTGAACGAGGGCTTTGCGCGCGCGGCAGTAGCGGCCTTTGCCGCCCAGCTCGACCCGACGCTTGCTGAGCTCGGCGACATCAAGACCGCCGTGTCCGAGGCCGTGACGAATGCCGTCGTGCACGCCTATCCGGACGTGCTCGGCACGGTGCAGGTGCGCGTGCGCATTCTGCCGGACGAGCGGCTGGAGATCGCCGTCAAGGATCACGGCGTCGGCATCGCGGACGTGGCGCAGGCACGCACGCCGATGTACACCACCGGCGGGGAGGAGCGCAGCGGTATGGGCTTTACCATCATGGAGAGCTTCATGGACACGCTGCGGGTCAAGTCCGTGCCCGGCCGCGGCACGACCGTGACGATGTGCCGCCGCATCCGCCGCCGCGCATGATCGCCGAAGAGACGCGTGCGCTGCTGCGGCGCGCGCAGGCGGGTGACGTGCAGGCGGCGGAGCGGATGGTCGAGGAAAACACCGGACTCATCTGGAGCGTGGCGCGGCGCTTTTTCGGCCGCGGCGTCGAACCGGACGACCTGTATCAGCTCGGCTGCGTCGGCTTTCTCAAGGCCATGCAGGGCTTTGACGAACAGTTCGGCACGTGCTTTTCCACGTATGCCGTGCCGAAGATCGCAGGGGAGATCCGGCGCTTTCTGCGCGATGACGGCGCGGTCAAGGTCAGCCGCAGCATGAAGGAGCGCGCGCAGGGTATCCGCACGGCGCGCACCCGCCTTGAGCAGACGCTCGGCCGCGAGCCGACGCTCTCGGAGCTCGCCGCCGAGACCGGGCTCGAGCCGGAGGAGATCGCGGCCGCGGAGACGGCCACCGGTCCTACGGAATCCCTGCAGAGGGAAAACGGCGAGACGGGCTTTACGCTCGAGCACACGCTCGGGGATTACGAGCAGGAGACGCGCATGGTCGAATATGCCGACCTGCGCGAGGCGCTGCGCCGCCTGCCGGAGCGGGAGCGGCAGGTGATCGCGCTGCGTTTTTATCACGGCCTGACGCAGCAGCGCGCGGCCGAGCTCCTGCACATCTCGCAGGTGCAGGTCTCGCGGCTCGAGCGGCGCGCCGTGGAGCGTATGCGCGTGTGGCTGGATGCCTAGGCAGCCGGAGAATACTCCGGCTGCTTTTTTTACCTGTGCACTTGACAGCACAAGATACATGATAGTAAGATAATGCGTATCACATATCTTGTGCTTTGCCGGAGGACGTTACCTATGTACACACCCAAAGAGATCGCGGAGAATTATCTTTCCGCCTGCCGCACCAAGGCCGCACTGCCGCTGGGGCGGATGTTTGTGCTCGCCTGCCTTGCGGGTGCGTTCGTCGCGCTTGCGGGCGTCGCGTCCACGGCTGCCGCGGCGACGGTCGGCGATCCGTCGCTGGCAAAGCTCGTCTCCGGCTGCGTGTTTCCGGCCGGCCTCGCCATGGTCATCGTGGCCGGAAGCGAGCTCTTCACCGGCAACAATCTCATGGTCATGGGCGTTCTGGCGCGCACGATCACGGTGCGGCAGATGCTGCGCAACTGGCTCGTTGTCTATCTGGGCAACTTTGCGGGCGCAGTGCTCGTTGCGGCGCTGTGCGTGTCGGGGCACGTCTTTTCCGCGTTCGGCGGCAAGCTCGCGGCGTCCGTTATCGCCATCGCACAGACGAAAGCGGGGCTGACGTTCTGCGATGCATTCGTGCGCGGCATCCTCTGCAACTTCCTCGTGTGCATCGCCGTCTGGATGGCCAATGCCGCAAAGACTGTCGGCGGGAAGATCGCGGCCGTCTTTTTTCCGATCATGGCTTTTGTGGTCGCGGGCTTTGAGCACAGCATCGCCAATATGCACTACCTCGCGGCGGGACTCTTCACGGCGGGGCAGACCGGCGCGGCTGCCGAAGGGCTGACGTGGGGCAGGGCGCTTATCGGCAATCTGCTGCCGGTCACGCTCGGCAATCTCGTCGGCGGCGGGGCCGTGGTAGCTGGTGGGGTACATGTCCCTGGTGAAGTACTGGTTCACATGGAACACGAAGCACTTGCCCTCGATGGCGATGTGCTTGATGGTGTCGTGCCACTCCGGGTTATTGTTGGTATTGGGGCACAGATACAGGCTGACGCCCTTCTGATACAGTGCCACGCGGGCCAGCGGCATATAATTCTCCCAGCAGATCAGCGCGCCCATGGTGCCCCAGGGGGAGTCCACCGTGGGGAAGAAGTCCCTGTCCGCGTCGCCCCAGACGATACGCTCCGCGCCGGTAGGCTTCAGCTTCCGGTGGTTGCACAGCAGTTTACCGTCCGGCCCGAAGATCATATTAGAGCAGTAGAGGGTGCCGTTGTTGCGGCCCCGCTCTGTATAGCCGATGGAGACGTAAGCGCCCGCCTCTTTCGCTGCCGCGCCGATGCGGTCGGTGTCCTCGCTGGGGCAGAGAACGGCGTTGTCATAGTAGATTTTCCAGTCGTCCCGGCACTCCTCGGTGCGGCTGCCCACGGTAAAGCCGTAGGTCAGGCCGTAGGGATAGCAGGGGATCAGGGATTCGGGGAACACGATCAGCTCCGCACCGTTCTGTCCGGCCTCGCGGATCTGAGCGCACACCTTGTCAATGGTGGCGTCCTTGTCGAACATCACCGGGGTGGCCTGTACCAGCGCCACGCGCAGCTTCTTTTGCAGGTCTTTCATAGGGATGCCCTCCTCGTTTTTTCAGGTGAGCTTATCCTACCAGAAACGGCGGCGTTTG
>OLYM01000030.1_pt1 | contig 47730 bp, 34 predicted proteins | sample 1673691 | NCBI WGS metagenome assembly OLYM01 (sample SAMEA103958123, study PRJEB25191) | human gut metagenome | reverse complement strand
GTCGAGGGCAGCGAAATCCACGTGGTGAGCTCGAGTGGCGCCAATATTATCGTCACCGTGCTGGGCGCACGCTTTGGTATCGATTCCAAGGTTGCCATGCACATCATGACCGTCGGTTAGTCTGCAGCATTCCATAAAAGCTGAAAGGGGGAAAAGAATATGAAGACGTTGGGTGACGTTAAGGTGGGCGAGAGCTCTACCATCGTCAAGCTTCACGGTGAGGGCGCGCTGCGCCGCCACCTCATGGACCTGGGGCTCATCAAGGGCACTTCGTTCAAGGTCGTAAAGGTTGCACCGCTCGGTGATCCGGTCGAGATCAACGTGCGCGGCTACGAGCTTTCCATCCGCAAGGAGGAGGCCGCCGTCGTCGAGGTCCAGTAAGGACTCGCGGCGCATATTTCTGCAGATAAAGTTAGGTTTTTCTAACTTAATGCAGCATCTTTGAAGCACATTATCCAGCCTACGCGGAGAAAGCAGCGCAGGCACGCAAGGAAGAAGGATTGAATGGCGGATTCTCAGATCCATGTCGCGCTGGCGGGTAACCCCAACTGCGGCAAGACCACGCTTTTCAACCTGATCACCGGCGCCAACGGCTACGTTGGCAACTGGCCCGGCGTCACGGTTGAGAAAAAGGAAGCCAAGCTCCTAAGCGACAAGAGCGTCACGATTACGGACCTCCCCGGCATCTACTCGCTTTCCCCCTACAGCCCCGAGGAGCAGTGCTCGCGCGATTACCTCATGAGCGGCGAGCCCGATGTCGTCGTCCAGGTGGTCGACGCCACCAACCTCGAGCGCAACCTGTACCTGGCGCTTCAGGTTATCGAGACCGGCCTGCCCGTGGTCGTCGCCCTCAACATGGCCGACTTGGTCGAGAAGAACGGCGACAAGATTGACACGGACAAGCTGTCCAAGAAGCTCGGTTGCCCGGTCATGATGATCTCGGCCCTTAAGAACAAGGGTATCAAGGAGCTTTTCGAGCAGGTCAAGAAGTCTGCCGCTTCTAAGGGCCAGGTGCCGGAGCACAAGTTCGATTCCTCCATCGAGGACGTTCTGGACCACATCGAGAACAACCTGCCGGCGAGCGTCCCCGCCAACAAGCGTCGCTACTACGCGGTCAAGCTGTTTGAGCGCGACGCGGACGCCTGCAAGCTCATCAACCTTACTAAGGAGAAGGCCGCTCGCGTGGAGCAGCTGGTCGCCCAGTGCGAGCAGGACTGCGACGACGACGCCGAGTCCATCATCACCGGTGAGCGCTACGGCGTGATCGCCCACATCATCGACGAATGCCTCACCAAGGCTCCGGCCAAGATGAGCACTTCCGAGAAGATCGACCGCGTGGTTACCAACCGCATCCTCGGCCTGCCGATCTTCGTCGTGATCATGTTCTGCGTGTACTACATCGCCGTTTCTACCCTCGGCGGCACGGTGACTGACTTCACCAACGACCAGCTCTTCGGTACCGACGGTTGGTACGTGCTCGGTCAGGGCCGCGACGCCTACGACGCAGCCGTCGAGGCTGCGGGCGACAATGCCGACTCGGTCGACCCGGCACAGTACGGCCCCTATGTCCCGGGTATTACCACCATGGTGCACGATGCCCTTGTGGCGGGCGGTACCGAGGACGGTGGCCTTGTTGATTCGCTGGTCTGCGACGGCATCGTCGGCGGCCTGGGCGCCATCTTCGGCTTTGTGCCGCAGATGTTCCTGCTCTTTGTGATGCTGTCTTTCTTGGAGGACTGCGGCTACATGGCCCGCGTCGCCTTCATCATGGACCGCGTGTTCCGCCGCTTTGGCCTGTCCGGTAAGTCGTTCATCCCCATGCTCGTGTCCTCGGGCTGCGGCGTCCCCGGCGTCATGGCCACCAAGACCATCGAGAACGAGAAGGACCGTCGCATGACGGTCATGACGACCACGTTCATTCCCTGTGGCGCCAAGCTGCCGATCATCGCCCTGCTCATGGGCTCCATCATCGGCGATTCTTCCACCACCGCCGCGTGGATCAGCCCACTCTTCTACTTCCTGGGCGTCTTTGCCGTCATCGCCTCGGGCCTCATGCTCAAGAAGACCAAGCTCTTCGCCGGTCGCCCGACGCCGTTTGTTATGGAGCTTCCTGCCTACCACTTCCCGGCGATCCGCTCTTGGGCACTGCACGTGTGGGAGCGCTGCTGGGCCTTTATCAAGAAGGCCGGCACGGTCATCTTCGCGTCCACCGTCGTTGTTTGGTTCCTCTCCAACTTTGGTAGCTATAACGGTTCCTTTGGCTTCCTACCTGCGATGGACGGCATCCCCGAGGAGTTCATGGACTACTCCGTGCTCGCCATGCTGGGCAACCTGGTTGCCTGGATCTTCGCCCCGCTCGGCTTTAGCACCTGGCAGGCAACCGCGCTGACTGTCTCTGGCCTTGTCGCCAAGGAGAACGTCGTCGCCACCGCCGGCTCGCTGCTGTCCGTTGCCGACGCCGCCGAGACCGACCCGAGCCTGTGGACCGCGTTTGCCGGCATGTTCCCGACTATGGGCGCTTGCGTCGCCTTTGGCGCTTTCAACCTGCTGTGCGCCCCGTGCTTTGCCGCCATGGGTACTATCCGCAACCAGATGGACTCCGGCAAGTGGACCGCGATTGCCATCGGCTACGAGTGCGCCTTTGCCTGGGTCATCGGCCTGTTCATCAACCAGTTCTACAATCTGCTTGTCCTTGGCCAGTTTGGTATTTGGACGATTGTGGCCATCGTTCTGCTGGTTGCGATGCTCTTCCAGATCTTCCGTCCCATGCCTAAGCACGCTTGGACCGACGAGGACGAGACCAACACCGCTTCCGCCGCAGTTTCCGCTTAAGTCCAAATAAGGATTAGCCCCTTTCCACGAGCCCGGGTGTCCCAGCGACACTCGGGCTTTTTGGTGAGGGAGATGTGGCGTTTCCGCAGATAAAACCGACCAAAATAAACCTGTCCCTTTTTGGCAGGTGAGAATGGGGTAAAGTAAGTGGTGGTTAACTAGAGGAGGCTTGCTATGGCACCTATCGATATTGTTGTACTGGCTGTTATCGGCATTGCGTTTGTCGCCGTGTGCGTGCGCATTTATCGCAAGGGCACCTGCGCCGACTGCGCTCAAGGTGGCGTTTGCACAGGACATTGCTCCAACAAAAAGACGTGCGCCGCACTTAAGGGCGTGGACAAAATTGCCGAAGACCTGGGCCACGGTATCAAATAAGGTCCAGGCATCCAGGCGCCCCGCGAGCATCCGTTCGCGGGGCGCTTTGCACATTCGGGGGAGAGCGCGGCGAGTTGAAGAGTGATTTTGGGGTATCGTTACCTGTACTGTTAATTGGCAACTTATCTATAACGGAGTAACCCCATGAGCGCTCGCGTAACCATGAAGGACATAGCCGCCGAGCTTGGCGTTTCCATCAATACCGTGCATAAGGCCCTGACGGGAAAAGCCGGCGTGAGCGAATCCGTGCGCTCCAAGGTGAATGCCAAGGCCGAGGCCATGGGCTACCATCGCAACACAAGTGCCTCGAGCCTGCGCCGCAAGGATATCAACCTGGTGTTTTGCTTGCCCCGCGCATCGCGCGAGGGGGCGTACTTTTTCCGTTACCTGTGGGAAGGCTGCAACCGCTTTGAGCAGGAGGTCATCGATCAGGGCATTACGGTTGAGCGCGTAGAATTTGGCGTGGGCGGCTACGCCGATGCGCTCGAGCAGATTGATGAGCGTCTGCAGGTAGGCGAGAAGATTGATGGCCTGCTTGCCTATGTTCCGGGCGATGACCGCGCAACCGAGCTCTTGAGACAGATTGCCGAGGCAGGCGTGACAATCGAGCTCGTCGACGGCGACCGACCACACCTCGATCGCCTGGGTGCCAGTCTGGCGGACTATTCCGCGGCGGGTAGTCTTATGGCAGAGCAGGCGGCTAACCTGGTCCACGCTTCTGGGGCTGACGCCCGCGTGCTCCTGTTGGCGGGCGACCCCTATACCGATTCACACTATCTGACCGCCCGCGCCTTTCATAATTACCTGCGTGAGCATGATATTCCATGGCAGGTTGAGGACCTTGCCGGCGCCCATGCGCAAGTCAAACAGCTCGAGCTCGAGCTTGAACAGCGCTTGAGTGCGCCGGATGCCCCCGAGCTCATCTGTAGCGTTTTTGCCGTTGGTTCCGAAGTGGTCGCCGACGCGCTCGTTTCAAGCGGCAAGGCCGGCCAGGTCATGGTGATCGGCAACGACCTGTTCCCTGAGAGCGCCCTGGCCTTACGCCGCGGCATCTTTACCAATATCGTCTACAAGGACCCGGTGAGCTTGGCCTACCGAGGCGCCAAGACCTTGGGCGAGTATCTGCTGTGGGGTAAAACTCCGGCGGAGCCCGTGCAGAAGGGTGCTGTGGAGATGGTGTTTGCCAGCAACGTCGACCGGTACTGCGAGCTTGCGGGAATTTAGCCGTTTGGTCAGGTACCCCCTCTTGCGACGTGCATTTTTTGGAGTATTCAGCAATGGCGTGTCCCGAAAGAGGCTAGGACGACTGTTTTAAGTGCCCCCGATGGCGTAATTCGCCATCGGGGGCACTTATTTATGCCGATTGGGCGCAATATGAGCATCAGATAGGGCTTCGAAGACGGCGCGCGGTGCGCTCCGATGCTGAATACTCCCAAAAATGCACGGCGGAACATGACCCACCTGGCCAAAGCGCTCAAGTTCGGTATTCGGGGACGCCTGCCAATTCGCAATACATACAAGTCACGGCTCCAGTAACCGTTGAACGGGCAAAATCGACCGTTCACCCCATGGTGGTTAGGTGAACGTTCACCTTTTAAGTCGAAATGAATTAGTATAGTGAACGTTCACCTAGAGGATAACGAGCGCATCGTGCGCCCGCTCCGCCAACAAAGGGGTTGTTTGATGAAAAACTTCATGGACGATCAGGATTTCCTGCTGAGCACCAAAACCGGCGAGGAGCTGTTCCACAACTTTGCCGAGGGTATGCCCATCGTTGACTACCACTGCCACATTTCTCCCAAGGAGATCTGGGACGACAAGCGTTTTGAGAACATCACCGAGGTTTGGCTGGGCGGCGACCACTACAAGTGGCGTCTGATGCGTGCCAACGGCGTTGACGAGCGCTTCATTACCGGCGATGCTCCTGCTCGCGAGAAGTTCCAGAAGTGGGCCGAGACCCTGGGCCGCTGCGTGGGCAACCCCGTCTTTGAGTGGAGCCACCTGGAGCTTAAGCGTTACTTTGGCTACGAGGGCGTCCTGAACGGCAAAACCGCTCAGGAGGTCTGGGACCTTGCCAACGCCAAGCTCGCTGAGGCCAGCTTTACCTGCCGCAACCTGATCAAGCAGTCCAACGTCCGCATGATCTGCACTACCGACGACCCCGCCGACAGCTTTGAGTGGCACAAGAAGATTGCCGCCGACGACAGTTTTGACGTTCAGGTCGTTCCCGCCATGCGCCCCGATGCCGCCCTGCGCATCGAGCGTGGCCAGGAGTTCGCCGACTACTGCAAGCATCTCTCCGAGGTTGCCGGCATTGAGATCAGCGACTTCGAGGGCATGAAGGCCGCCATCTCCAAGCGCTACGACGTTGCCCACGAGCTGGGCTGCCGCGCTTCCGACCACGCGCTCGACTACGTTATGTACGTTCCGGCTACCGCCGACGAGATCGAGACTATCTTTGCCAAGGGCCTTGCCGCCGAGCCGCTTACCGAGGACGAGGTCCTCAAGTATAAGACGGCCTTTATGCAGTTCGTCGCCGGCGAGTATGTCCGCCTTGGCTGGGCCATGCAGCTGCACTTTGGCTGCAAGCGTGATAACAACCGCGCTATGTTCGCCAAGCTCGGTCCCGACACCGGCTACGACTGCATCTCCAACTACACGCCGTCCGACCAGCTGGCCGATTTCCTCAACTCCATCCAGGAGTCCACGGGTCTGCCCAAGACCATCCTGTACAGCCTGAACCCCATCGACAACACCATGATCGATACCGTGATGGGCTGCTTCCAGGAGGCTCCGACCGCCGGCAAGATCCAGAACGGCTCTGCCTGGTGGTTCAACGACAACGAGGTTGGTATGCGCGAGCAGCTCACGGCGCTGGCTAACGAGGGCGTGCTGGGCAACTTTGTGGGCATGCTTACCGATTCCCGCTCCTTCCTGTCCTACCCGCGTCACGAGTACTTCCGTCGCGTGCTGTGCGGCGTGATCGGCGAGTGGGTCGAGCAGGGCAAGTATCCGGCCGACATGGAGCTGCTGGGAGCCATCGTGCGCGACATCAGCTACAACAACGCGGTCCGCTACTTTGGCTTTGACCTGGATACCGTCGAGGCCTAAACCCGCATCGAATCACACCGAACTCGGGAGCGCCGTTGCCACACGCGGCGCCCCCGTTTTGCCTGCACGCTAACAGCAATCTAAGGAGAGACATCGATGGAGAACATCAGCTACGAGACGCTCGAGAAGATCGGCTACAAGGGCTATTTGCTGCCCAAGGATGCTCCCGAGAAGGTTCTGCAGTTTGGCGAGGGCAATTTCCTGCGCGCCTTCGTCGACCGCTTCTTTGACATGGGCAACGAGGCAACCGGCTGGAACGGCAAGGTTGTCATGGTCCAGCCCATCAGCGGCGCCTTTGGCTTTGCCGACGGCATTAACGCTCAGGACGACCTGTACACCGTGCTGGTGCGCGGCAAGGAGAACGGCAACACGGTCGACGAGTCCCGCGTGATCAGCGCCTGCAGCCGCTGCCTCAATCCGTATCGCGAGGACGACTACCGCGCCATGATGGAGGTCGCCGTCTCCGACGATTTGGAGATTATCGTCTCCAACACCACCGAGGCCGGTATCGCCTACGATCCGTCCTGCAAGGCCGACGACATGCCGCCCGCGAGCTTCCCCGCTAAGCTTGTCCAGGTCCTTCACACTCGCTGGGCTGCCGGCAAGCCGGGCGTCATCGTGCTCGCCTGCGAGCTCATCGATCACAACGGCGAGGAGCTGCTGCGCATCATGAACCAGTACGTAAGCGATTGGGGCTGGGAGGACGAGTTTGCGCAGTGGATGGCCAATGACTGCACCGTCTGCACCACGCTCGTCGACACTATCGTCCCCGGCCGCATCCGCGACCCCAAGGAGGCCGCTGCCGTGGCCGAGCGCCTGGGCTACGAGGATCCTTTCCTGGCCGTGCGCGAGCCCTTCCAGATGTGGGGTATCCAGGGCGATGAGTCGCTCAAGGAGCGTTTGCCCTTCGTGAAGGCTGGTCTTCCGGGTGTCTTTGTGACTCCCGACGTCACCCCGTACAAAAAGCGCAAGGTCCGCATCCTCAACGGTGCCCACACCGCCTTCGTTCCGGGTTCCTGGGTTGCCGGCTTTGATATCGTGCGCGACTGCATGCATGACGAGACCATTCGCGGCTTCATGAACACCATGCTCTACGACGAGGTCATTCCGACGCTTGCCGCCGACTTGGATGTCGAGGACTGCAAGGCCTTTGCCGCCGCCGTCGAAAACCGCTTCGACAACCCGTTTATTGATCATGCGCTGCTCTCCATCTGCCTCAACTCCACGGCTAAGTGGCGCGCTCGCGACCTGCCCACGCTCAAGGACTACGTTGCCGAGACCGGCAACCTGCCCAAGTGCCTGGCGACGAGCCTCGCTACGCTCATCTCTTTCTACACGCAGGAGCTCGTGTCCCGCGAGGGCGACGGCCTGCACCTGCGTCGCTCCGACGGCACCGAGTACACCGCTCAGGACGACGCCTTCGTACTCGATTTCTACGCCGCCCACGCCGGTGCCGACGATGCCCAGCTGGTGCACGACGTGCTCACCAACGAGCAGATGTGGGGCGAGGACCTTACGCAGATCGCCGGTCTTGAGGAGTTTGTCGTCAGTGCGCTCGCCGTCGTGCGCACCGAGGGTGCCAAGCAGGCCTTCGCCAACGCTCAGGCGTAAATTTCCGCGCAGACGCGGGCGTGGGACGGCGTGCCCGCGTCTCGACTTCTGCTCAACCTGTAGGGTTAGGACCATTTGCAATGAACACTATCCAGATCAATCCGGCCGACAACGTGATCGTCGCGCTGTCGCCGCTTGCCAAGGGCACCGCCGTCGCGGTTCCCGGGGTGGGCGAGGTCGTGGCCGCGGAGGATATTCCGCAGGGCCATAAGATGGCGGTGCGCTCGATTGCCGCCGGCGAGGACGTCATTAAGTACGGCCTTCCTATCGGACACGTGACGGGCGATGTCCAGCCCGGTCAGTGGCTCCACACGCACAATGTGAAGACCAACCTTTCGGGCGAGGTCGAGTACACCTACAACCCCACGCATCCGGTCGTTGAGTCGGTTGAGCCCGAGACCTTTATGGGGTTCCGCCGCGCCGACGGTCGTGCCGCGACGCGCAACGAGCTGTGGATCATCCCCACGGTCGGCTGTGTCAACGAAGTCGCCCGTGCCATGTGCGAGCAGGCCCAGGATCTGGTCGATGGCTCGCTGGAGGGCGTCTACTACTTCCCGCATCCGTTCGGTTGCTCGCAGACCGGCGCCGACCATGTCCAGACGCGTCGTCTGCTGGTGGCGCTCTCGCGTCACCCTAATGCGGCCGGCGTGCTGTTCCTGTCGCTCGGTTGCGAGAACTGCACACACCAGCAGGTGCTCGACGAGCTCGGTGACTTCGATCACGAGCGCGTTCGCTTTCTCACCTGCCAGGATGTAGCCGACGAGCAAATCGAGGGCCACAAGATTCTGGCCGAGCTGGCAGACCTGGCAAAGCAGTCCAAGCGCGAGCCCATTCCGGCCTCCGAGCTGGTCATTGGTCTTAAGTGTGGCGGCTCCGACGGTCTTTCGGGCATTACCGCCAACCCCACGATCGGTCGCGTGAGCGATATGGTCGTCGCCCGTGGCGGCACGTCGGTGCTCACCGAAGTGCCCGAGATGTTTGGCGCGGAGAGCATCCTGCTCGACCGATGTGAGGACGAGCAGGTCTTTAACGCTGCCTCTGACATGCTTAACGGTTTTAAGGATTACTTTATTAGCCATGGTGAGGTGGTCTACGAGAACCCGAGTCCCGGTAACAAGGACGGTGGCATCACCACGCTCGAGGACAAGAGTTGCGGCTGCGTGCAAAAGGGCGGATCTGCCCCCATCGTCGACGTACTGCCGTATGCCGGTCAGGCTACCAAGCATGGCCTGAACATGCTGTGCGGTCCGGGCAACGACATGGTATCCACCACGGCCCTGACGGCTGCCGGCTGCCACGTAATCCTGTTCTCGACCGGCCGCGGTACGCCGTTTGGTGCGCCAGCGCCTACGCTCAAGGTGTTCACCAACCAGCGTCTGTGCGACCACAAGGCCAACTGGATGGACTTTAACGCCGGCGTGGTCGCCACCGGCGAGCGCACGCTCGACGAGGCCGCCCACGACCTGTACCAGCTGGTGCTGGACACGGCGAGCGGCAAGCTTACGAGTGCCGAGCGTCGCGGCTGCCACGAGATCAGCATCTGGAAGGACGGCGTCTGCCTGTAGCGGTAAATGGGTTCGCATAGGGCACTATTGACCATGGCCCCGTCGGGAGTGTTCCCGGCGGGGCCATGTTTGTTCTGTCTGTTCGGGCGTGTCTTTCTGAGGGTACGGGAGCGACGAAAACAATAAACGTTCACCTAATCGACCTCAAATTTAAACCCACTCAATACCCATGTAATCGTGATTTTTTTCAAGTCAGATGTCCGTTTAACGGCAAAAAACGACCGTTCAAGGATAATATACAAGTGAACGTTCACCTTTCATAAGCAATCGCGCATAATCTAGCTAAACGTTCACCCTGAACGGCATGCAGACAGACGTCGGTATGGACTCCAATGTCTTGTTCCAAGACAATCGAGAAAAGAGAGGGAGCTCGATGACTAACAAGATCGGTAAAAAGCGCAAGATCACATTCTGGACGCGCTTGGGCTTTGGTATGGGCGGCATGCTCAACTCCGGTGCCCTGAGCTTTACGCACAGCTACATGGTGCTGTTCCTGTCCACGGAGTGCGGTCTGTCCGCAGGCGAGGCTGCGCTGATCAGCTCGTTCGCCATCTACCTCAACGCCATTCTTTGCCCGCTGATGGGTTTTGTGGCCGATAACTTCTATGCCACCAAGATTGGCCGCATCTTTGGCCGCCGCCGTTTCTGGATTTTGTTGGCTATCCCGATGATGGTCGCCGAGCCGCTCATCTTTGTGGCTACGCCGTTCGGTTTCCCGTACTACTTTGTGCTGTACCTGATCTACAACGTCGCGTATACGTTCTGCACCGCCAACCTGTCGCCGCTGACCATCGAGATGACCGACGACTTCAAGGAGCGTACGTACCTCACCGGCTACAAACACCTCTTTGGTAACGCCGCCGGCTTCCTGATGGCAGCGCTCGTCGGCTTTGGCTTTGGCACCTTCGGCGAGACCAACCCGTTCAGCTACTTCATCATCGCTACGATCAACGCTTCGGTCATGGCAATCTCGCTGCTGTGCGTGTACCTGTCCACGTGGGAGCACACCCCCGAGGAGGTCGCTCAGGAGAAGATCGAGAGCGTCGGCGAGGGTATCAAGAAGTTCTTCATCGACGTTGTCTCCACCTTCCGCAACAAGTCCTTCCGCAAGGTCCTGTATGCACAGGTCTCCACGAAGCTCGCTGCTGCCTGCTGGTCTGCCTGCCTGTCCTTCTTCATCGTCTACTGCCTGCAGATTCCTAAGTCCTACGAGTCTGTGATGGAGATGCCCGGCAAGGTCGTCGCCATCGTCTGCACCGCCATCTGGGTCGCCCTCATGGCCAAGAAGGGCTTCCACAAGTCTTGGTACCTGGCCAACGTCGGTTGCGCCGCGTGCATCATCGCCTACAACTACTTCGCCTTTGGTCAGATCAACGGCACCTCCACGGTCGCCATCGCCATGATCGCCTACCCCATCATCTTCGCCATCTGGAAGTTCTTCTACGTCGGCTTCCAGTATCTGCCCGACGTTCTGCTCAACTACATCCCCGATGTCGATGAGCTCATCACCCTGCGTCGTCGCGAGGGCATCTACAGCTCCGCTCAGCAGCTCTGCCAGCAGATTGCCCAGGCTGTCGCCGTCAACGCATGGGCTATCGTCCTTGCTGCCTCCGGCTTCATTCAGACCGCCGGCAACAGCGACGCCGTGACCCAGCCTGCTACCGTGCCTCTGTACATCTGCGGCTACATGCTCATCGGCTGTGCCGGCTTCTTCCTGCTCGCGGCCGTCCTTGCCCGCGGCATCAAGATCGACAAGGAGCAGTGCGACGTCCTTTGCGACGAGATCCGCCGCGTCAAGGAGGGTGGCAAGATGGCCGACGTCAAGCCCGAGGTCAAGGCGCTTTGCGAGGAGCTCTCCGGCTTTAAGTACGAGGACTGCTTCGCCCACAACAATGTTGGCTTCCAGGACGGCAGCGTAATTCCCGCCGAGTAAGGCCAGCGCATCGTCCAAACCACAGGGCCGTGCCACCGGAGATCCACCGGCGGGTGCGGCCCTTTTTTAAAAACGAGTAGTATGAACTTCTGATTACATTTGAGGGAGAGACCCATGGAGACGAACGTTATCTGGCGCAACGCCCGCGCGGCCGTTATCGAGCTCGACGATGGCGGCTACTTTACCTGTGCCGATACGTGGGAGATCTTTGTCAACGATGAACTCGCCGGTACCACGAATACGGTCGAGACCTATGTTGACGGCCTAGTTCCCGGCAAGCGCAACCTGATCCGCTTTGTCTGTGGCGAGCGCGAGCTGAGCGTGGGCGTCACCACGCCGGCGGAGCCCTTTACCATCAACGTCCGCGACTGCGGAGCCAAGGGTGATGCCGAGCACGATGACACCACTAATATCCAGGCTGCCATCATGGCCTGCCCCAAGGGCGGTCGCGTGCTGATTCCCGCCGGCAGTTACCGCATCAAGTCTCTCTTCCTTAAGAGCAATATCAACATCGAGCTTGCCGAGGGCGCGGTGCTGCTGGCTCGCCACGACCGCGCCGCGCTTGCCTACATTCCGGGTACGGTCGCGGGCGACGAGGGCGCCGGATACGCCGGTACCGACATGCTGCCCCTGGGCCGCTGGGAGGGTGAGAGCTTCTCGACCTACTGCTCTACCTTTACGTGCCTGAGCGTGCACGACGTGTGCATCTATGGCCGCGGCGCCATCGACGGTCAGACCGATTTTGCCGAGGACAACTGGTGGAATAAGGACTTTAAGAACATCTTCCGTCCCGAGGAGGGCCGCGAGATCGCTCGCCCGCGCATGATCTTCCTGTCCGAGTGTGAAAACGTGAGCCTGGTGGGCTTCACCATCCGCAATAGCCCGGCGTGGAACATCCATCCCGTCTTGTGCGAGCACGTCGATGCGCTCTGCCTGTCAATCGAAGGTCCCAAGAACTCCCACAACACCGACGGCTTCGATCCCGAGAGCTGCGGTTTTGTCCGCATCCTTGGCTGCCAGTTCTCGGTGGGTGACGACTGCATCGCCATCAAGAGCGGCAAACTGGGCATTGAGCCCGAGCTTCGTCCCGCCACGCACGACGTGCTGATCTCGCACTGCTACATGCACGACGGCCACGGCGCCGTGGTGCTGGGATCCGAGGCCGCCGGCGGCATCAAGGACCTCACCGTGAGCAAGTGCCTCTTTGAGCGTACCGACCGCGGCCTGCGCGTCAAGACCCGCCGCGGCCGCGGCAAGGACGCCGTTAACGAGGGGATCACCTTCGAGCACATTCGCATGGACAAGGTACTTACGCCCTTCGTGGTCAACTCGTTCTACTTCTGCGATAAGGACGGCAAGACCGACTATGTCCAGAGCCGCGACGCGGTGCCCGTCGACGACCGTACGCCCGGCTTTGGCGCCACGACGTTCCGCGACATCGAGGCCACCAACTGCCACGCGGCCGCGGCCTATATCACGGGACTGCCCGAGAGTAAGGTGACGCGCCTGACGTTCCAGGATGTCCATGTGACCTTTGCCGCCGATGCCGAGCCCTTTGTGCCGGCCATGGCCTGTGGCGTGGAGCCAATGGTGCGCCAGGGCATCATCGCGCAGAACGTGAAAGTCCTCGACCTGCAAAATGTGGTGATCGAGGGTCAGGATGGCGACGAGCTGCAGTTGCAAAACGTCGACAAGGTTATCCGCGCGTAGGCGTTTGCTCCTAAACAATCGAATTCGGCATGTCGCGACGCGCGATGGGCAGGGCCTTCCCGACCCATTGCGCGTACTTTTTATATGCCGAAACTGCGACATAGACGGTCTGCGACGGAAGGACGCGGTGACTGATGATGAGTGAGACACGATTATTTGAGGTTTCACCCGAGCGTGCGGGGGCATACCGCAGTATCTCTAAGGCCTTGGAGGCAATTGATGAACTCTGTCCGAATGACGGACAGCCAGTGACAATCCACATCGAGCCGGGTGAGTACCGCGAACGGGTTGAGATTCATCGCCCGCATGTGAGGTTGGTGGGCGAGACGGCCGATAGCGTGCGTATCGTGGGAGGCTTGGGTGCCAAGATGCCCTCGGGGGATGGGTCGGGCATCGACGGAATGCTCGGCACCTTTAGGACTTATACGGTTCTGATCGATGCCGATGACGTGCGGCTCGAGAATCTTACGATCGTCAACGATGCCGGTGATGGGCGCGAGGTCGGTCAGGCGATTGCCCTGTATGCCGATGGTGACCGCCTGGTGGTCGATACCTGCCGCATCCTGGGCCATCAGGACACGCTCTTTTTGGGGCCGCTGCCGCCGCGCGAGGCCAAGCCGGGCGGCTTTATAGGCCCCAAGCAGTTCGCCCCGCGCCGGGTGGGGCGCCAGTATTTTCGACGTTGCCGGATCGAGGGCGATGTCGACTTTATCTTTGGCGGCGCGCGTGCCTACTTTGAGGGGTGTGAGATTCGCTCGCTCAACCGCGATATGGATGTCAACGGGTATGTAACGGCAGCCTCCACGCCTCAGGGCGAGCCGTACGGATTTGTGTTTCATGGCTGTTCGTTTACAGCCGATGAGGACATTGCCCCCGGATCGGTCTGTCTGGGTCGTCCATGGCGCGAGTGGGCCCAGACCGTTTTGCTCGAATGCTGGCTGGGCCCCCATATTTCACTCGAGGGCTGGTGGGATTGGAATAAGCCAGCGGCACATGACGGCACCCTGTATGCCGGCGGTACCCTGTTTGGCCCGGCGGGTGATACTGCCGCTTGGGTGCCGTGGGCGCATTGCCTGGCCGGTCAAGATTCCGAACGCTATGCGCGTGACCGAGTTCTTGCCGGCACGGATGGTTGGGATCCCGAGGGCGGCGACGGTGATGCGGTAGAGACGGCCGGGCTATCTGCCAATGGCCGCACCGTGCACATCGAGACGTACTACGAGGACGAACCTGCGCTGCGCGCCCGACTGAAGCGCGAAGGGCGCTCGGCCGCATTTACGGGCAAGACTCCCACAGACTTTGAGGCATGGAAGGCTGCGACCAGGACTCGTCTGCACGATATTTTGGGTCTTTCGCTTATGGACCGCGCCCCGATTGAGATTCGTGAGCTCAATCGCGTGCGGGTTGCCGGCAGCATCGTGCGTACTCATGCGGTGTTGCAGGTTGAGCACGATGTGTGGATGCCGTTTTACTTGTTGGAGCCGTCCTGCCCCAAGCTTGACGAGCGGGGACTCAAGCGTTGCTATATCTGCCCGCATGGTCACCAGGGGGCGGGTGCCGCAAGCATAGCCGGCGTTGCGGGCGTGCCGGCGGTCGACGATGCCGTGCGTAAGTTCAATTACGACTACGGTCTGCGTTTGGCGCGCATGGGTTACGTGACCGTCTGCCCCGATGCGCGTGGCTGGGGATGCCGTCGTGACTGGAAGGGTCAGGGCGACGACGAGAACAGCTACCTGCGCGGTACGTGTCTGAATCAAGCACGTATGGCCGAGCCGCTGGGTCTTTCGGTCGCGGGCCTCAACGCCTGGGACAACATGCGCTTGATTGATTACTTGGAGACGCGCGGTGACATTGCCATGGACGACCTGGGCTGCTTTGGTTTTTCGGGCGGCGGTTACATGACGTTGTACCTGGCCGCGCTCGACCCGCGCGTGCGCAAGGCGTTTGTCTCGGGCTATCTGTACGGTGTCGGTGATTCGCTACTACACCTCAACGGCAATTGCAGCTGCAATTACACGCCTGGACTCTGGCGTCTGCTCGACATGGGCGACATTGCATCGCTTGTCGCGCCACGGCCGTTGTTGGTCCAAAGTTGCGAAGAGGATCATCTGAATGGGGTACGCGGGCTCAAAAATGTTGACGAGCAACTCAAAATCGTGCGCGATGCCTACAAGTTGCTGGGTCGCAGAGATGGCCTGCGGCACGAGGTGTGTCCGGGTGAACACCATCTGGGCGTGGCACATCTTGTCGAGGATATCGAATGGCTCGATTCGCACGTTGCGGAATGCGCCCGTGCATAGCCCCTCGGCATGCTGCGAATAAACGGTACGTTCCTGTATGGCCGCCGATGGGCGGATGAGGAGAAGATTATGGAAACGAAGAGTTTGAGTGAATCGACCATTTGCTGCTTTGGCGATTCGACCACATGGGGCGATAACGGATGCGGCGCAGGCGGCAACGACATCTCTTGGACTTCGCATCTGGGCGCGTTGCTGGGAGGCGCGGTCGTCGAGAACTTTGGCATCAAGGGTTCGCGTATCGCCATCAAGGCCGACCGTACCGATTCGTTTGTCGAGCGCCTTGACGGTATCGACGATGCGGCCGATATCTACATTGTCTTTGGCGGCGTCAACGACTTTAGCCGCAACGTGCCGCTTGGAGAGCTGGGCAGCACGGACGTGCACGAGTTCTATGGTGCACTCGATTACCTGATCCGCACCATCACGGCGCGCTCGCCTCGGGCAAAGCTCGTGTTTATGACGCCGTGCAAGACGAGCGGTAAGCACGAGAAGGATATCCCGGCAAGCGACGAGCTCAACCACCTGGGCCTGACGCAGGTCGCCTACGTGCGAGCGATGCTCGAGGTCTGTGACCGCTACTCCGTGCCGGTGATTGACCTGTATGCGCAAAGCGGTATCAGCCCGTTTTTGCCGGAGCACCGCGGGCTCTATATGCCGGACGGTCTGCACTACAGCCCGGCTGGCTATGAGCGCCTGGCGCATCGCATCGCCGCGGGTCTCACCGCCGTTTGCCGCTAAAAGTCTGCCGTTCGCGAGGAATATAGGGTTAACGTTCACCCTATATTCCTCGTTCGCGTTACACTAGGGGTAACGTTCACCTATCGTTTATGTCAGAGGGGACAGCAATGGGTTGCAATCAAATCCTGGACCGTTATATCGAGCAGTTGATCGAGACCTCTACGCCGCAGGCGCCGGCTTGGAATATCGAAAAGATTCGCGCCGGCAAGGAGAACACCTGGAACTATATCGACGGCTGCATGATCAAGGCGCTCATCGAGCTGTACGAGATCACGGGTGAGCAGCGCTACCTGACCTTTGCCGATGACTACATCGATTTCTTTGTCCAGGACGACGGTACCATCAAGCATTACAACCCGCAGGAGTACAACCTCGATAACGTCAATGCGGGCAAGACCCTCTACAAGCTCTATGACCTGGTGGGCAAGCCCAAGTACCGTGCCGCCATGGACACCATCTACCGCCAGCTCGAGACCCAGCCGCGCACCAAAGAGGGCGTGTTTTGGCACAAGGCCGTCTATCCCAACCAGATCTGGCTCGATGGCATGTATATGGCCCAGCCGTTCTACATGCAGTACGAGCTGAGCTTCCACAACCGTCGTGCCTGCTCGGACAGCTTCCATATGTTCCAGGTCGTGCATGACCTGATGCGCAACCCCCTCAACGGTCTGTACTATCACGCTTACGACGCGAGCCGCAAACAGTTCTGGTGCGACCCGGTCACCGGCCTTTCGGCTAACTTCTGGCTGCGCGCCGAGGGCTGGTTTGCCATGGCGCTCATCGACACCTGGGAGCTTATGCCGCCTTCGATGTCGGCCGAGAAGGACGAGATCCGCAAGATGTTCCACGATCTGATCGACGCCATGCTGCCGTATCAGGACGAGAAGACCGGCATGTGGCACCAGGTCATCAACCTGCCCAATATCGCTCCTAACTACCTGGAGGAGTCGGGCAGCGCCATCTTTGCCAACGCCATCATGAAGGGCGTGCGTCTGGGCGTGCTGGGCGAGCGTTACTACCAGTACGGCCGTCGCGCCTTCGACGGCATCTGCGAGACCTGCCTGTCCGAGCATGATGGGCAGCTGGCGCTCGACAACATCTGCCTGGTTGCGGGCTTGGGAAACACCGCGCACCGCGAGGGCACGTTTGATTACTACATGAGCGAGCCCGTGGTCAAAAATGATGCAAAGGGTGTGGCGCCGCTGGTGCTTGCCTATATCGAGACCATGCATCACGACAAGCTGGCCGGTAAGCGCGATCCGCTCGCCCCCTCGGGCGTGTGCTCCATCGAGGACCCGTTTGGCGGATACACCCCGGGCATCAACGCTCATAAGGGATGTGAATAACGTGGGGGCCATTACTCCGGGCGTACGTTTGCACGACCTTCCGCAGGGGACCGTCGAGGAACGCATTCGCATGGCGGGAGAGCTGGGCTTTTCGTGCATTCAGCTGCCGAGCAAGGTGCTCTACGCATCGATGGGGATCGATCGAGGCGGCCTGACCCGCGAGCTTGCCGACCATTTGCGTGCCGTGCTCGATGAGTCGGGCGTTTCGGTCGCCGTGCTCGGCTGCTATAAGAATTTGGCGACGCCCGATCGCCAACAGCTCATGGATAACATTGCCGAGTACGAGGCATGCCTGAACTTTGCCCAGATGCTCGGCGGCTGCCCGGTGGGTACCGAGACCGGTCGCCCCAATGCGCAGAACCGCGTCGCGGACGACCGCATGACCGACGAGGCACTCGATGCGTTTGCAGACGGACTTGCACGCGTCTGCGAGCGCGCCGAGGCCGTGGGCGGGCAAATACTGATTGAGCCTGGCTGGAACGAGACGGTCAACACGCCGGATCGCTGCCGCGAGGTGCTGGAGCGCGTCTCGAGCCCGTCGCTCGGCGTGATTTACGACCCGGTGTCGCTGCTGCACCCCAGCGTCGTTGACGAAGCGCAGGAAATCACAGCGCGCATGCTCTACTTATGCGGCAGTAAGATCCGCGTGCTGCACGCCAAGGATTTTGAGGTCGTTGATAACGAGGACGAAGCCGGTTGGTGCGACGGTACGGGTTCACGCTTGGTGTGTCATGGCGTGGGCGAGACGGGACGATATGACTTTGAGCCCGTGGTGGCCTGGGCGGCTGCCGCCTGCCCTGGGATTCCTTGCGTGGTCGAGAACAGCGTGCCGGCGACGGCGGCTGACTGCCTGGCGACACTCGAGCACATGTCCGCTCGCTGCGGGGCTTCGCATCGCGAGTTATAGCATTGGCTTTTGCCGTGTCGGCAGATTGAGATTACCTGTATGGGGGCGGCGGTGAAGGGTCTTTATCGTCGCCCCATTGGATTGCATTAAAAAGGGGAGTTGCGTGGCTATCCACATTGTCGAAGAGGCGAATCGTTGCCTGGGTTGTAAAAGGGCGTTCTGTCAGATTGAGGGCTGTCCAGTTCAGACGCCTATTCCGCAGGTCATCGACCTGTTCAAGCAGCGTCGTCTAGAAGAGGCGGGCGAGCTGCTGTTCCAGAACAATCCCATGAGCGCGGTCTGCTCCATGGTGTGCAATCATTCGGGCCAGTGCGAGGGCGCTTGCATCCAGGGCCGCAAGGGCGCGCCGGTGCATTTCTCGAGCATCGAGAACTATATCTCCACGGCATATTTGGATCGTAAGGAGTGGAAGCCCGCACCGTCGTGCGGTAAACAGATTGCTGTGGTCGGTTCCGGTCCCGCTGGTATTACCGTGGCCATTAAGATGGCCCAGCTGGGCTGTGCCGTCACGGTATTTGAGCAGCGCCCCGAGATCGGCGGTGTGCTGGAGTACGGTATCCCCGAGTTCCGCCTGCCCCGTGCGCTCGTGCAAAAGTATCGCCACGTGATGTGCTCGCTCGGCGTGCGCGTGCGCCCCTCGACCACCATCGGTGGCGCGCTGCATATCGACGACCTGCTGCGCGACGGCTACGATGCGGTTTTTGTTGGCACCGGTACCTGGCGAGCTCGCAAACTGGGTATTCCCGGCGAGTCGCGCGGCAACGTGCTGTTTGGTATCGATTACCTGGTCGATCCCACGAGCGTGGCGATCGGTCAGAACGTGGCGGTTATCGGCGCCGGCAACGTGGCCATGGATGTTGCCCGTACGGCTCTGCGCTCGGGCGCTCGCAAGGTTACCGTGTATGCCCGATCGCGCCATATCTCGGCCATCGATGACGAGGTTGAGCTGACCGAGCTTGACGGTGCCGAGATCGTGCGCGGCAAGGCGATCTGCGCCATCGACGATAACGGTCCGGTGTTCGAGACTGCTATCTTTGACGAGGACGACAACGTGGTGGGCTACGAGGAAGAACTTGACCACGTGCCCGCCGACACGGTTGTGATTGCGGCCTCGCAAGTGCCTAAGGACAAGCTGGTGCTTACGACGGGCGGTCTGGAGACCGACCATCGCGGTCTTCTTTCGGTCGATGAATGCGGTATGACCACCGTGCCGGGCGTCTTTGCCGCCGGCGACGTCGTCAACGGCCCGCTCACCGTGGTCCATGCCGTAGCGGGCGCCAAGCTCGCCGTCGAAGGCATGACCAACTACCTGGGCCTCTAATACATACCAACCATCAGTTGCGGTGAAATACGGACTGTTTTGGCTGTCAAAGGCCTTATCCACTCCGTATTCCACCGCAACTTTTTGTGGGTGGGCTAGAGACGCTGCATGCGGTACCCGACACCCATGTGCGTCTGAATCATCTTGGGGTGAGAGGGGTCTGCCTCGATCTTCTTGCGCAGGGTGCGCATGAACACGCGCAGGCTCGCCAGATCGCTGTCCCAGCTCGTGCCCCATATCTCGCGGGTGATGAAGGTGTGGGTGAGCACCTTGTCGACGTTTTTCGCCAGAAGGACGAGCAATTTGTACTCGGTTGGGGTGAGCGAGAGCTCGCGTCCGTCTTTCGTCGCGTATCCCGCGGCGTAGTCGATATGCAGCGGACCGTTGTCGAACGTGCTCGCTTCTGTCGACTCGCTCGACGCCATCGAGGAGCGCCTCAAATTCGCACGGACGTGTGCGAGCAACTCATCCACAGAAAAGGGCTTGGTGAGGTAGTCGTCTGCCCCTGCGTCAAGTGCTGCAATCTTGTCGGAATCTTCGGTGCGCGCCGAAATGACGATAATGGGGACTGCCGACCAGCTTCGGATCTTCGTGATGACCTCGATACCGTCAATGTCGGGAAGGCCGAGGTCGAGCATGATGAGGCTGGGGCCGTGCGACACCGCATCCATGATGGCGGCCTGACCGTTGCAAACCTTGCTCACGACATAGCCGTGGAGGTCAAGCGCGGTCGAAACGAGGTTTTGAACGGTCAGGTCATCTTCGACCAGGAGGATACGTGGCTTAGCGGCATTATTCATGAATCTCGATCTCCTCGGCGGGCAGGGTAAAACGGAAGACGGCCCCATGGGGGTGGTTGTCGCGAACTTCGATGACGCCGCCATGCGCCTCCACGATGGAGCGGCAGAGCGACAGCCCAAGGCCGATGCTTCGACGCGAATCCACGGGCCGCGTATTGCTTGAGGTGAAGAAGCGCTCAAAGATATGAGGCTTGTCGCAGTCTGCCACGCCCGGCCCATCGTCTGCGACGTCCACCACGACGAACGCACCCTCGCGACGTGCGCTGATGGTGACAGTCGAGTCCTCGGGTGTGTATTTGAAGGCGTTCATGATGAGATTCGTAAGCACCTGCATGATGAGATGGACGTCGATGCGTACCAGCAGGATGTCGTCAGTGTGCTCGATGGTGACGGCACGTCCATGCGATGCTTGGGCGACATGGCTGAGGGCGGCCTCGATGACCTCGTCGATGAGCTCGGATGTTAAGTTGAGACGAATGGTGCCGTCCTCGACGCGTGTGATGGCGAGGAGGTTCTCCACGGTATCGATAAGCCAGAGGGAGTCGTCGTAGATGGCATCGGCAAGATCGCAGCGTTGTTCGAGGCTGAGCTTCTCGTCGCTCTTCCGAAGGATTGCCGCAGATCCGGATATAGCCGTGAGGGGTGTCCTCAAATCGTGGCCGATGGAGCGCAAAAGGTTGGCACGCAGCTGCTCGTTTTTCGCCAAGACCGCAGCCTCTTCGCGCTCTTGCGCCGCCCGGTCGCTTTCGAGCGCCAAGGCGCATTCACCTACGATAGATAGGACGATCGAATGCTCGAAGGCTTCGATCTCGCGCCCCTCCAGGGCGATGCCGATGACACCGAATACCTTGTCACCGGTGCGAACCGCGAGGTAGAGACAGCGCGCCTCAGGCAGGGTTCGCGTGCTTGCGCCCGCGCGCTTGTTGTTGGTGTAGGTCCAGGTTGCAACGGCGCGCTCGTAGTCGGTGAACAGCGACGCGGATCGGTTTTCGGTGCCAGCGGACTCATAGAGCGTCTTGCCGAGCGTGCCGTGTTCGGCGGTGTAGAAGACCACGTCGAGTTTTAGCAGTTTGATGAGTTGGTTCATGGCGACGCGGGCGCACTCCTCCGCGCTATGGGCTTGCTGCAAGAGCTGGTTCGTTTCGAGGAGTACGCGCGTTTTGAATGCGTTCTCGGCGGAGGTACGGGCGTTGTCGGCGATACGCGCAGTTAACTCGCCGGCGACCATGGCGGTAGCGAACATGATGCCGAACGTGACCAGATAGCTTCGGTCGTAGCTGGCGAGCGAAAACAGAGGCGTGACGAAGCAGAAGTTGTAAAGCACTACAGAGAGCACGCTCGATACGATCGTGCAGATACGCCCCGTCGTGGTGACGGCGGTCAGCAGGGCCGTGAAGATATAGAGGGATATGATGCTGGAATCGGCAAATCCCAGATGGCGGAAAGCCGTGCCGATCGCCGTGGCGACAAGAGAGAGGGCCAGCGTGCGAAGCACGTTTCGGCTGCTGGGCGGCTGCAAGGCGAGCGCACGGCGGCGTCCTTTGGGTCGGGAGGGCGGAGTCGACTGGTCTGGAATGATGTAAATGTCGAGGTTCGGGGCGAACGTTATGAGCTGTTCTACGAGAGATTTGCGGCCGAAGAGGGCCTGACGGACGCTGCTGCGCTCGCCCGTGCGTCCCATGACGATCTTCGAAATACCCGACAGGCGCGCGAACTCGGAGATCTGAAACGCGATGTCGTCGCCATAGACGGTTTCCATATGTGCTCCGAGCTGCTCGGCTAGGGCGATATTGGCTGCAAGCTTGGCGCGCTCATCATCGCTCATGGCTTGCGTGCGCGGGCTCTCTACGAACAGGGCGACGAGCTCGCTGCGAAACGCTTTCGCCATGCGTGCGGCGGCACGGACGATGCGGGGATTGGTCGGCGCCGGGGAGACACAGACTAAGATACGCTCCCTGGTGTAGTAGTCACGGTTTCCCAGCACGCGTGCGGCGTCTGTGAGGTGGCCGGTGCGATCGGCGCAGCGGCGCAGCGCGATTTCTCGGAGTGCGGTGAGGTTCTCAACGGTAAAAAAATGCTGTTGTGCTCGGTCGGCTTGTGCGGGACGGTAGACGAGGCCGGCGCGAAGGCGCTCAAGTAGGTCTTCGGGCTCTATGTCGACGAGCTCGACCTGGTCGGCATCATCGAAGATGCGGTCGGGGATTCGTTCGCTCACGACAACGCCGGTGATGGATGCAACCATGTCGTTTAGGCTCTCGATATGCTGAACGTTCACGGTCGTATAGACGTCGATGCCTGCATGTAGAAGTTCCTCGACGTCTTGATAGCGTTTGTCGTGGCGAGACCCCGGCGCATTCGTATGGGCGAGCTCGTCGACAAGGATGAGCTGAGGGGCGCGTTCGATAGCCGCATCTAGATCGAACTCGCTGAGCGCAATGCCGTTGTGCTTGATGAGCTTACAGGGCACGTTCTCAAGCCCTTGTGCAAGATGGGCAGTTGCCGGACGTTCGTGCGGCTCGATGTATCCCGCGACGACGTCGACACCTCGCCGCTTGGCGGCGTGGGCGGCTTGGAGCATCGCATAGGTTTTGCCTGCACCAGCAGCGTAGCCAAAGAAAATCTTGAGGTGTCCCCGGCTGGTTCGAGCGTCATCGGCGACCTCGTCTTTCTCAATTGCCTTGAGGATGAGGTCTGGATTGACGCGAGTGTCCGATGCGTCGCGCTGCATAGCGTAGCCTTTCTGAAACGTTATCCATGTGTGCATACGCGGTGAGAACGCCACTGTATGCTCGCGAGGTCGAGTATAGGCGCACTGCAGCCGCAATAGTGCTTTCTACCTGCATCTTTACGGCATCTTAAGGTCGTGAGCCCCGGCCCTCACGCCTCTTTAATCTCTAGAAGCGTTTACTGTCCCCAGGCGCTTGCGAGAGCAGGCGTCCGAGACATCGGACCGCGCGTGAAAGGGGCGGAAAATGGACATCCTCATTCCCATCATCGGAGTCGTCTGCATTGGACTCCTTATCTATTACATCTACATTCTGATGAGGAGTGATTCGTAAACTATGGACGCTGCGATTCAGTACATCTTGTACTTTGCCGTGCTCGTCGTCCTGGCCGTTCCGCTCGGTCGGTTCATGGCCCATATCATGGATGGTGAGCATACGTTCCTGTCGCCTGTGATTGCTCCTGTGGAGCGTGGCGTCTATCGTCTGCTTCGCATCGACGCGGCAGAGCAGATGGGGTGTAGGCGCTACCTGGCGAGCGTGCTGGTCTTTTCGGGGATCGGCCTCGTGGCCCTTGTGGCACTCCAAGCGCTTCAGTCCTTCTTGCCAGGCAATCCCCAGCACCTGCCGGGTGTGCCATGGGACCTGTCGTTCAATACGGCTGCTTCCTTCATAACCAACACCAATTGGCAATCCTATTCCGGTGAGACCACCCTGTCCTACTTTGTGCAGTTCATGGGCCTCACCGTGCAGAACTTCTTGTCCGCCGGCACCGGTATCGCGGTCATGTTCGCGCTGATTCGCGGCTTCCGTCAGGTCAAGGAGCAGAGCCTGGGTTCCTTCTGGGTCGACCTCACCCGCACCGTCTTGTATGTGCTCATTCCGCTGAACCTCGTGTTCGGCATCTGCCTGGCTGCCGGTGGCGTCATCTCCAACTTCCAGCCGGCTCAGAATGCTGAGCTCGTAGAGCCCGTCGCCGTCCAGCCTAATGCAGACGGCGGCTGGAGCGTCATCGACGGCGCCCAGATCGAGGGCGACACGGTCAAGGTCGACGGCAAGGTTGTCGAGGACGCGCGCGTGGTCACCGAGCAGTTCCTGCCCCAGGGTCCTGCGGCTCCTCAGGTCGCCATCAAACAGTCCGGCACCAACGGCGGCGGCTTCTTCGGCGTGAACTCCGCCCATCCGTATGAGAACCCCAGTGCCTTCACCAACATCATCGAGATGACCAGCCTGCTGCTGATCCCGGCTGCCTGCTGCTTCACCTTCGGTATCGGCGTCAAGAACACCAAGCAGGGCAAGGCCATCTTTGCCGCCATGTTCATCCTGCTGGTGATCTTCACCGGCATCATCGCCGTCAACGAGCATGCGGGCACCCCGCAGCTGGCCGATGGCGGAGCGGTCAATATCGAGATGACCGACGGCCAGGCCGGCGGCAACATGGAGGGCAAGGAGAGCCGCTTCGGTATCGCCACCTCCTCCACGTGGTCGGCTTACACCACCGCCGCTTCCAACGGCTCGGTTAACTCCATGCACGACTCCTACACCCCGCTGGGCGGTTTTGTCCAGATGCTCCAGATGGCTCTGGGCGAGGTCGTCTTCGGCGGCGTGGGCTGCGGCCTGTACGGCATGATCGGCTTCGCCATCCTCACAGTGTTCATCGCCGGCCTTATGGTCGGCCGCACGCCCGAGTTCCTGGGCAAGAAGATCGACCCGGGCGAGATGCGCTGGGCAGTTGTCCTGTGCCTGGCAACTCCGTTTGCCATTCTGGTGTGCTCGGCCATCGCCTGCATGGTGCCCGGTCTTGCCGACCAGCTCAACAATGGTGGCGCGCACGGCTTCTCCGAGGTGCTGTATACCTTCACCTCATGCGGCGGCAACAACGGCTCGGCGTTTGCAGGTATGAACTGCAACATTCCCTGGATCAACGTCATGCTCGGCCTCGAGATGCTGTTCGCCCGCTTCATGCCCATCATCGGTACGCTGGCTATCGCCGGCTCGCTGGCCAAGAAGGGTAAGGTCGCCGAGAGCGCCGGTACCCTGTCCACCACCAACGGCATGTTCGTATTCCTGCTCGTGTTCATCGTTCTACTGATCGGTGCCCTGAGCTTCTTCCCGGCCCTGGCGCTTGGCCCCGTTGCCGAGTTCTTCCAGATGATTGCGTAAAGGAGGGCGCAGATTTATGACTATGCAAAAAGACATGATGGGCCGCGCGGTCCGCGACTCGTTTGCCAAGCTGGATCCTCGCGTCCAGATTCAAAACCCGGTCATGTTCCTGGTGTGGCTGTCGGCCGCCATGACCTCCATTCTGGCCATCGCCTCTATTTTTGGGGTACAGGACGCCGGCGTCCCCACGTACTATGTGGTCGCCATCGCGGTCATCCTGTGGCTCACCGACCTGTTCTCGAACTTCGCCGAGGCGCTTGCCGAGGGCCGCGGTAAGGCCCAGGCCGATTCCCTGCGTGCGGCCAAGAAGGATGTCGAGGCCCATCGCATCGAGTCCGTTGAGGACAAGGAGCACTTCACCGTCGTTCCCGGCACCGAGCTCACGCGCGGCGACCTGGTGATCGTACGCGCCGGCGAGCAGATTCCCGGCGACGGCGACGTCATCGAGGGCGCTGCCTCCGTTGACGAGTCCGCCATCACCGGCGAGTCCGCCCCCGTGGTCCGCGAGGCCGGCGGCGACCGCTCTGCCGTTACCGGCGGTACCACGGTGCTGTCCGACTGGATCATCGTCAAGATCTCCAGTGAGCCCGGCCAGAGCTTCCTGGACAAGATGATCGCGATGGTCGAGGGTGCCGCGCGCAAGAAGACCCCTAACGAGATCGCTCTGGAGATCTTCCTGGTGGCCCTTTCCATCGTCTTTATTCTGGTCACGCTGGCCCTGTATTGTTACTCCTGCTTCTCGTCCGGTCTTAACGACATGGTCAACCCCACGGCCGTGACCACGCTCGTGGCGCTGCTCGTGTGCCTGGCTCCCACTACCATCGGCGCCCTTCTGTCCGCCATCGGCATCGCCGGCATGAGCCGTCTGAACGAGGCCAACGTGCTGGCCATGTCCGGCCGCGCCATCGAGGCCGCCGGCGACGTCGACATCCTCATGCTCGACAAGACCGGCACCATCACCCTGGGTAACCGCCAAGCCGCCGAGTTCATCCCGGTCGACGGCGTCGATCCCGCGGAGCTGGCCGATGCCGCCCAGCTTTCCTCGCTGGCCGACGAGACCCCCGAGGGCCGTTCCATCGTCGTGCTCGCCAAGGAGCAGTTCGGTCTGCGCGGCCGCACGCTCGAGGATAAGGGCATGGAGTTCATCCCGTTCACCGCGGCAACGCGTATGTCCGGCGTGAACTACGAGGGCAATGAGATCCGCAAGGGCGCTGCCGATTCCGTGCGCACCTATGTGGAGGCAGCCGGCGGCGTGTGCTCCCAGGAGTGCGACGAGGCCGTCGAACGCATCGCCAAGGCCGGCGGCACCCCGCTGGTCGTGACCAAGAACTGCCGCGTGCTGGGCGTTGTGTACCTCAAGGACATCATCAAGTCCGGCGTTAAGGAGAAGTTCGCCGACCTGCGCAAGATGGGCATCAAGACCATCATGGTGACGGGCGACAACCCGCTCACCGCCGCGGCAATCGCCGCCGAGGCCGGCGTTGACGACTTCTTGGCCGAGGCCACCCCTGAAGGCAAGCTCGAGAAGATCCGCGAGTTCCAGCGTGAGGGCCACCTGGTCGCCATGACCGGCGACGGCACCAACGACGCGCCCGCTCTGGCCCAGGCCGACGTCGCCGTGGCCATGAACACGGGCACCCAGGCTGCCAAGGAGGCCGGCAATATGGTCGACCTCGACTCCAGCCCCACCAAGCTCATTGAGGTCGTGCGTATTGGCAAGCAGCTGCTCATGACCCGCGGTTCGCTCACGACCTTCTCAGTGGCCAACGACGTGGCGAAGTACTTCGCTATCATTCCGGCCCTGTTCTCGCCGATCTACCCGGGCCTTGGCGCGCTTAACATCCTTGGTCTGGCAAGCCCGCTGTCCGCGGTTCTTTCGGCCATCATCTATAACGCGCTCGTTATCGTCGCGCTGATTCCGGCCGCGCTGAAGGGCGTTAAGTACCGCGAGGTCCCGTCCGGACAGCTGCTGACCCACAACCTGCTCGTGTGGGGTCTGGGCGGCATCGTTGCCCCGTTCGTATTCATCAAGCTCATCGACATGCTGCTCGCGTTCTGCGGCATTATGTAAGTGGAGGTTTGTATGTTCAAAGGTGTTGCATCGCGCGCACTGGGCGTGTTCGTGCTGTTTACTGTTGTCTGCGGCCTGGGCTATACGCTCGTCGTGACCGGCATCGCCCAGGTTGCGTTTCCGTACCAGGCGAACGGATCGCTCATTACGGTCGACGGCAAGGTTGTGGGTTCCGAGCTCATCGGCCAGAACTTCGATGACGAAGCCCACATGTGGGGTCGTATCCAGAACGTGTCTATTGTCGAAGGCGAAGACGGAGAGCTCATGGCGTATGGTGCCCCGTCCAACCTGTCCCCGGCGAGTGAGGAGTATCGGCAGCTGATAGATGCGCGCGTGAAGAAGATCCGCGCCGCCAACCCCGATGCCGATATGGACGCCGTGCCCGTCGACCTGGTGACGTGTTCGGGGTCCGGCCTCGACCCGGAGATCTCTCCGGATGCCGCCGAGTACCAGGTTCCGCGTCTTGCCAAGGCCACGGGCAAAAGTGAGGACGAGGTGCGCGACATCATCGCCGCGTGCACCAAGGGGCGTTTCCTCGGCGTGTTCGGCGAGCCCACGGTCAACGTGCTCAAGGTGAACCTTATGCTGGACGGCGCGCTGTAGGTGAGGGAGTGGCGGATGAGGGCATGACTGACTATCTGAGCCCTCAAGTCCACCCCGCCCATCAGTTGCGGTGAAATACGGACTGTTTTGGCTGTCAAAGGCCTTATCTACTCCGTATTCCACCGCAACTTTTTGTGGGTCGAGCAAAAGCTGGGGGAGCGCGTGCGGTCGGTTGCTGCGCGGTTGCTGATACGATAGGTGTGTCAGTAACTGCCGCCGAGCGGCTCAAACGAAAGGAACCCTGTATGGAGTCCTCCGCCTACCCGATGCTCTTCAGCCCGATCAAGGTCGGTACGACCGAGGTCAAGAACCGCGTCTTTATGCCGCCGGTATCTACCAACCTGGCCGATCACGGCTATGTGACCGACGACTTGGTCGATCATTACCGTGCCCGCGCCAAGGGCGGCGTGGGCCTCATCATCACCGAGGTCGTGACGGTCGAGCCCACCTATACCTATCTGCCGGGTGACATGTGCTGCTACGACGACACGTTCATCCCTGGCTGGGAAAAGCTCGCCGCCGCCGTTCACGAGTACGGCTGCAAGATCATGCCGCAGCTCTTCCACCCCGCCTACATGGCCTTTAACATTCCGGGCACGCCGCGCCTCATCGCCCCGTCCTTTGTGGGGCCGTCCTATGCCCGCGAGGCGCCGCGCCCCATCACCATCGACGAGATCCACGAGCTCACGCATCAGTTTGGCGACGCTGCCGTGCGTATGCAGAAGGCCGGTGTCGATGGCGTCGAGGTCCACGCGGCGCACGCCCACGGCATGCTCGGCGGCTTTTTGACCCCGCTCTATAACAAGCGCACCGACGAGTACGGTGGCTCGCTCGATGCCCGCATGCGCTTCTTGCTCGAGGTCATCGCCGAGATTCGCGAGCGCTGCGGCGAGGACTTCATCATCGACGTCCGCATCTCGGGCGACGAGTACACCGATGGCGGTCTGACCCTCAACGACATGATCTACGTCTCGCGTCGCCTGGAGAAGGCTGGCGTCGACATGATTCACGTGTCGGGCGGCACTACCATCAAGCGCGGCTCCGCCATTCCCGCCGCCGGCACCCAGCAGGCCTCGCATGCCGCCTGTTCACGCGAGATCAAGAAGCATGTGAACATTCCCGTTGCCACGGTCGGCCGCATCAACGAGGCATGGATTGCCGAGGAACTGATCGAGGACGGCGCCGCCGACATCTGCATGATGGGCCGCGCCAACCTGTGCGATGCCGAGTTCTGCAACAAGGCGGCTGCCGGCAACGCCGACGATATCCGTCCCTGCATCGGTTGCCTGCGCTGCTTGAACGGCATCATGTTTGGCAAGCGCATCTCCTGCACCGTCAATCCGGACGTGGAGCGCGACGAGGCTGGCTACGAGCCTGCCGCCGAGGCAAAGAACGTGCTCGTTGTGGGTGCCGGTCCCGCGGGCATGGAGGCAGCCTACATTGCCGACAAGCGCGGCCATAACGTGGTGCTCGTGGACAAGCAGGACGAGCCGGGCGGCGAGATGCGCATCGCAGCCGTTCCGCCGGCAAAGCAGGAACTCACCCGCGTGATCAAGTATCAGTACCGTCGCCTGGCCGAGGCGGGCGTCACGTGCGTCTTTGGTGCCGAGCTCTCGGCCGAGGACATTCAGTGCGACTATGCGGGCTACGAGGTTGTCCTGGCTTATGGCGCCGAGCCCATCGCTCCGGCCTTCATGCAGGGCTTTAAGCAGGTTATGACGGCTGATGACCTGCTGGGTGGCAGGGCTTTCCCGGGTAAGAAGATCGTCATTGTGGGCGGCGGCACCGTCGGCTGCGAGACGGCCGATTACCTGGCCCCGTTGGTCAACGACCTGTCGCCTGCCAATCGCGATGTCACCGTCATCGAGATGACCAAGACGCTCGCCGCCAACGAGGGCGGCGCCGGCCGCGCGGTGCTCATCACGCGCATGCTCTCCAAGGGTGTTCACGTGCTGACCGAGGCCAAGGTGACCGAGATTACCGAGGACACCATCAGCTACGAGAAGGACGGTGAGGTCCACACCATCGCCGATGCCGATACGCTGGTGCTTGCCATGGGCTATCGCCCCAATACCAAGCTGGCCGACGACCTGGCTGCAGCTGGCGTTTCTGTCCACGTGCTGGGCGATGCCAACAAGTGTGGCAACATCCGTGATGCCATCGGCGACGGCTACAAGGTCGCCTGCGAGCTGTAGGCTCTTGGCAAATAGGGGAGCGGCCGCCTTGCGGTGACTCAAGCGATAGCCAATCTAAAAAGGCGCCGCGACACATGGATCGTCGCGGCGCCTTTTGTCTGGCGGTTTGTTGGGGGTCGGTGCGCCCCGTGGGCCTTATTACAGGCCCAAGATCTCCTTGACCTTGGCGATGATGGCCTCGTCGGTGGCGTTGGCAAAGAAGTACTCCTGGAAGTGCTCACCAGCGAGGGCGCCCTTCACCAGATCCTGATCGATCTCGCCCAGGACGTCGACGAGCGGACGCATGGTCACAGCGCGCACGCCGTCGAGGATCTTCTTGTTGCGCTGCTCGGGCTCAACGCGCTCGGCGGGGTAGCCGTTGCCCGAGCCAAAGCCAAAGAGCTTCTCGAAGGTGTACTCGAGGTTGAGCTCCTGGCCCCAGCCGTTCTTGAGGGCGAAGGGCATGGCGACGGCGTTGCCATCGTTGACCTGGGCAAAGGTGTAGGCATCCAGCGGGTCGGCAACATGGCCGCACAGCACGCCGGGGAAGGAGTTGCAGGCGAGCATGGCGCCCTCGCCGGTGCCGCAGCCGGTCACGACGTAGTCGGCAGCGCCGGAGTTGAGCAGCACGGCGGCAAGGATGCCGTTCTGCACGTAGGTGAGGGGCTTGGAGTCGGCGTCGGCATACATGCCATAGTTAAAGACGGTGTGGCCCATAGGCTCGACAACCTTCTTAAGGGCAGCCTCGATCATAGGGTTCTTGGAGTTCTGAGAATTCTCGTTGATTAGAGCGATCTTCATTTGAGTTAACCTTTCAACCAAATGTTTCCATTTTTTTTGTTTCTGTGCGCGGGCGGCGGCTAATCCGACCCGCGATGAGCCATGCGGGCGGTCGGCAGTTAAGTCTGTCGCGAGTTCCGCACGCAAAGGAAAGCACTTAATGTGCTTTCCGTCTTGCGCAGGACTGTCCGAGCAGCAGACTTAACTGCCGACCGCCTCGCCCAGTTTCCTTACTGCGGCTGTTTGCCGATGTATGCCAGAATGCCGCCGTCCACGTACAGAATGTGCCCGTTGACGAAGTTCGATGCGTCGGAAGCCAGGAACACGGCGGGGCCCTTCAGGTCCTCGGGCGCGCCCCAACGGGCGGCCGGCGTCTTGGCAATGATGAACTGGTCAAATGGGTGACGGCTGCCATCGGGCTGCGTCTCGCGCAGCGGTGCGGTCTGCGGGGTGGCGATGTAGCCGGGCCCAATGCCGTTGCACTGGATATTGGCCTCGCCAAACTCGGAGCAGATGTTCTTGGTGAGCATCTTGAGTCCGCCCTTGGCGGCGGCATAGCCGGCGATGGTCTCGCGGCCGAGCTCGCTCATCATGGAGCAGATGTTGATGATCTTGCCGTGACCCTTGGCGATCATGCCCGGCAGGCAGGCCTTGGACACGATAAACGGGGCATTGAGGTCGATGTCGACGACGCGACGGAAGTCCTCGGCGCTCATGTCGAGCATCGGGGTGCGCTGGATGACGCCGGCGTTGTTGACCAGAATGTCGGGCGTGGTGCCAAAATCGGCCTCGATCTTGGCGATGAGCTCGGCGACGACGGCCTCGTCGGTGACGTCGGCAACATAGCCGTGAGCATCAAAGCCCAGCTCGCGGTAGTGCTTCTCGGCCTCGGCGACCTTGTCGGCGTGACGGGCGTTAAAGGCGATCCTGGCGCCGGCTTCGCCGAGTGCCTCGGCCATGGCCATGCCGATGCCATAGGTGGCGCCGGTCACGAGCGCGACCTTGCCGTCCAGGCGGAAGCTGTCGATGATATCGCTCATGGGTATCCTTCCCGGTTGTAGCGTATCGGTTCAACGACTAGTCTCGAATAGTAAACCGGTTTTGTCAACGTATAACAGGCTAAATCTAGCTAAAAATACCAGCGAATCATAAGAAACGCTGGTATTTACTAGTAAAACGGTTTTACAAAGACTTGGACGGCGTTACAGCGTGCTCGTTCCCCAGCGTACGTGGCAGTCGAGCACGCGGTGTGTCTCGACCTCCTCTTTTTCGGCGATCAGATCGAGCAGGATCTGTGCGGCCGTTTTGCCTTCCTCGCAGGCGGGCTGCTCCACCACGGAGACAGAGGGGCTGGCAACGCTGACCCACTCGGTGTTATCGAAGCCGAGGAGCCCCATGCGGTCGGGCATGAGCGGGTAGAAATCGCGGCATGCCTCATAAATCTCGGGCAGGGCCCAGCAGTTGGGGGCAAACACAAGCGTTGGTGTCTCCCCATCGATGTTTGCTTTCAAAAAGCCCTTGAGCTTTTCTTGGTCGACCTTGTCGTTTTCGATTATGAACTGCGTAAAGCCAAGGTCGTGGGCCTCGAGGGCGTCGACAAAGCCGCTAAAGCGCTCGATACGGCTCGAGATAAGGCCGGGCGTTGCCGTTACCACCAAAAAGCGCTTGTAACCCTTTTTGACGCAGGCCTCGACCGCCTGATAGGAGGCCTCGTAATTGTCGGTTTTGACCCAGTTGGAGCTAAAGTCGTAGAGCTTTGAGTCGATAAAGACGAGCGGCTTGTTGTTGTCACTGATCGAGCGGCTGATCTCTTTGAAGCGCGCTGTTGGCTGCACGATAAAGCCGTCGACGCCAAGGGCGATTAGGCGGTCGATATAGGCGAGCTCGTTTTGCTTGTCAAAATTAGAGTTGCAAACGAGCATGCGGTAGCCCTGCGCGCTTGCCACCGAGTCGATGCCCTTGACCAGCTGGTTTGCGAATGTGTTGGTGATATCTCCGATAATTACGCCTATGAGCTGGCTTGACTTGGCATTCATGCCGCGTGCGAGCGGGCTTGGCTCATAGCCGGTGTCGTGGATGGCTTTGCGGATGCGCGCCTGCGTCTCCTCGCTCATACGGCTTGTCTTGCCGTTGAGATAGAACGAGACCGTGGTCTTAGAGGTGCCGGCCATCTCGGCAATTTGGTTGATGGTGACGCGTTTTTTAGTGGGCTTGTTGCCTGCCATGATATCTCCTGGGCGATGTTGGTGCTGTCGGTATTGTAAACCAGTTTATGTAAATCGTGAGGTTCTTTGCATGCCGGACTTGAGGATAATGGAGGGGTGAGTTGAGTGAAGGAGAATCGCTATGACATCGCATAAAGAAGGACGGCCTTCCGTCTTATCAAGGGATAGACTTGAGCAGTGGGCGTTGTCGCTTTTGCCCGATCCCTGGGATTGCCTTTTTGACATCGGAGCCTCGTTTAGGTCCGACATACGTCAACTTGCGTGGGCGTCGGGCCCGCTTTGGGCGGTATTCTCGCTCATCGCGGGCGGCATCGATCCGGGCGATCCGCACATTAGCCCTTATATCGAATACATTCGCATGGCGTTCATACCGGGTAACAAGTACTCTTTCGATGATCCGACGCCTTCGACGCGCCAAATCGTTTTTGAGCAGACGGTCTATGGATACGGCCTGCTCTGCTTGGGCGATCGTCTGCTTGAGCTGCTCGACGGGCCGCAGCGCGAACGGCTCGTCGCATGGCTTAACGCTTCTAACGAAATCGAGCTCCCCTGGGGCAACTGGTTCATCTCTCGCCTTTTTGTGAACTGCGCCTTGCGTGCGTGCGGTCTTGCCTATAGCGAGGATCGCATCGTCTCGGATGCTTCTGCCGTGGAGAGCATGTATGCGGGTGCGGGCTGGTATGAGGATGGCACGCCGTTCAAGCGTGACCCCTATACCGCATCGACGTTTCATTTGCTAGCTATGCTGCTTGAGCACTACATTCCGGACAATCCCATCCGCCAGGTCACGCACCGTGCACGTTGCTTTGCGCGCGACTATACGTATTGGTTTGATTCGCAAGGCAGGGCCATCCCCTTCGGCAGGGGACTTACGTATCGTTTTGCGACGTCCTCGTTTTGGGCATCGGCGGCCCTTCTGGGCGACGAAGTGCAGCCTCTGGCACAGACAAGGTGCCTGTTTGACTCTTGCATTCTCTGGTGGATGAAGCATCTGGAGATGCAGAAGCCGTTGCCGGTGGGTTACGGATACCCTGGGGCTCCCGTGCGCGAGGACTATTCGACATCCGGTGCGGCTTACTGGGCTTTTAAGGCATTTGTAGTGCTCTCGCTTCCTGCGGACGATCCGTTTTGGAGCGTCGTGCCCCAAGTCCCTGTGCGAGAGCCGAGGGTGGTCCAGTACCAGCCGAGCTGTATTATTCAAGCGGGGGAAAAGCACAGTTATATGTTGAGTGCGCAGCAATACTGCTCGCCCTCGATTGAAGGGCATTTATCTAAGTACGGTAAGCTCTGCTATTCAACGGCGTTTGGCTGGAACGGTTCTGCATCCGGTACGGGAATCGGCAATTTCGCGCTCGACAGCGCCTTGGCCCTGTCCGTTTCGGGAACGGACGTATATACGAGTCGCGGGCGTATTGAGGCGGCTCGTGTTGAGGAACGCTCTGCCTATAGTGTGTGGAGTCTGGGATCGATTGCCCGAGTGGAGACTTGGCTCGTGCCCATCGATGAGTTCCGTCATGCCCGTATCCACCACATCGAGTCCACGCTGCCCCTCGATACATACGAGGGCGGGTTTCCTGTATTTGGTTGGAACCGTAAGTTCGATAGGGAAGAGCTGGGGGACGGTGCGGTCAAGTTGAGCCGAGATCCCGATGCCCCTAGCGGGCTGGCTGACAACTGTGGACAGGTGTGCGGCATCTACGATGTCAGGGCGTGTGCGCCCGAGCTCGAGCAGGCGCTCGTGCGGGCGGGTCTTGGGGAACTATGGGACCAATTCAAGGAGGAGTGGACCCCGCGTGAGCCGGTTGTGGTTTCTCAAAATCCAATGACGAATATCTATACCCGCGAACTTAACGCCGTTCCCGCGCTCAAGACGCCCTCACGTAAGAGCGCACTCTACTTGGGTTGCATCGTGTACGGAGATCCCGGAACGACTGCATGACCGAGCGATGGCTTCGACCTGCAAACTGTTCTAAAGCCGGTGAACGGTCGAAATATACCCGTAAACGGTAAGAAAACCGATCAATATCGAAAAGTTCGTGCAGAGAAAGCCATGAACAGATAAAATGCAAACCAGTTAGTAAACCAGTTTGCTAAACCTAGTAAACGAAAGGATGGACATGAGCAGAAACGTTGTACTTGTAAGCCATGGCAAGCTCGCCGAGGGAGTGCAGTCTGCCGTGGAGATGGTGTTTGGCAAGTGCGATGAGCTCAGCTCTCTGGGCCTTACGCCTGATGGCAATGTGGTCGAGCTCATTGCCGGCCTGCGGACAAAGGTTGAGGCTGCTCCCCAGACCCAGTTTGTGATTCTTGCCGATATCTTCGGGGGCAGCGTTTGCAACCAGTGCCTCCAGCAGCTCTCTGAGTTTGAGAACGTCAAGCTCGTCTCGGGGCTTTCGATGGGCCTCGTCCTTTCTGTCCTGTCCGTTCCGGGCGAACTTAGCGATGCGCAGCTCGAACAAGCCGTCGCAGATGCGCGTGAGGGGACCAAGATCGTCGAGCTTATTCGTGCCGATACGCCGGTCGACTCAGGCGAAGACGACTTTTTCTAACCGATTTTAAGAGGCCGGTGCTCGGACATCGGTAGTAAAGACCATCCGAACGAGAGGAACCCATCATGATTACCATGGCACGCGTAGACGATCGTCTGATTCACGGTCAAGTTGCCGTCAAGTGGAGCAAAGAACTCAACATTTCCCGCATCATCGTGGCGAGCGACACCATCGCAAAGAACGCCGTCCAGGTTGCAGCGCTCAAAGGTGCCGCCCCTGCAGGCGTGAAGGCCGCGATTCTTCCTATCGAGAAAGCTCAGGGCATCCTCAGCGATCCCCGTTCGAGCGACATGCGCATCCTTGTGGTTTCCAACGACCCGGCAGATATCCTTGCCGTTCTCAAGGGTATCGAGGAGCGCCCCGTGGTCAACGTCGCCAACTATGGGCGCATCAACGGCCCTATCGGCGGTAAGCAGAAGATTTCAGATTCCGTGTACCTCACCGATGAGGACAAGGCGGTCCTTAAAGATATCGAGGCCCTGGGCGACGAAGTCATCCATCAGCCGTTGCCCGAGAGCGACCGCGTGGACCTCATGACCCTTATCTAGGCAACCGCGTCTGCGGCAAAGGCCTAGTCGCAGTCGTTTTGCATTTCCTGTAACGTTTGAAGGGAGAACGTAATGGACTTCACTTCCGCCCTTATCGTCGGCCTTGTGCTGATGGGGGCAAAGTTCCTGGACTGGTGGGCATCCACCCAACTTGCTCGTCCTATCTTCTGTGTGGCGATTCTGGGCGCCCTGCTCGGGCATCCCACTGAGGGCATTATCCTTGCCGCTCAGCTTGAGCTCGTCTTTATCGGCAACGTGAGCCTCGGTGGCGTGATGCCCTCTGACATCACCATGGGCTCGATTTTCGGTGCGGCGTTCGCGCTGCTGCTCGGCAAGGATATCGAGGTCGCCATGACGCTCGCTATCCCGCTTTCTGCCCTGGGCACGCTTATCTACTCCTGCATGAAGATCGTCGTGACCTCGCTGGTTCCCAAGTTCGAGCAGCTGCTCGCCGATCACAACTATGCTGGCTACAATCGCCTGTGGATTATCCAGTTCTGCTGCTTTGAGCTCTGCTATTTCTTCCTCGGCTTTATCTGCACCCTTGCAGGTCAGCCGGTGGTCGAGGCCTTCGTCAACGCGATTCCGGCCTGGCTCAATGCTTCTCTCAAGGTCGCTGCAGCAGCGCTCCCCGCACTTGGCCTGGCACTGCTCCTCAAGCAGCTCTACACCAAGGAATCCTTCCCGTACTACTTCCTCGGCTTTGGCCTTGTTGCCTTCTTTGGCTACAACAACGTGACGGGTGCCACGCTCGATAACGGTGCCATCACCCTGGCAAGCGCCAACACCCCGCTTCTGTCCCTTGTCGAGATCGCCGTCATCGGCGGCGTGATCGCGGCCGTCACCATCTTCAACGAGCTGCGTCGCATCGACGACAAGGCTGCCGCCAAGCAGGCAACCGCTGCCCCCGTGAGCGAAGAGGAGGACTTCTTCAATGACTAGCACAGCTGTGGCAAATAACGCCACCGGCCTTACCGAGGCCAAGAAGAAGAGCATCCAGATCAAACTGTTCTTCCGCGTCTGGTGGCTCATGTTCTGCACGTCCTACACCAAGCAGCAGGGCACCTCGACGGTCTGGCAGCTCGAGCCGTTTTTGGCCGATATCTACGGCAAGGATACGGACGAGTACTACGATGCACTCCAGCGTCACCAGAACTTCTTCAACACCACCCCGATGTTCGCGAGCTTCATCTACGCCATCGTGATCTCGATGGAGTACGAACGCAAGGCCGCACTCGACGCCGGCAAGGACTTCGACGACGCTTCGATCGAGGCCATCAAGGTTGCCCTCATGGGCCCCATTGCCGGTATCGGCGACTCCATCCAGCTCTCCTGCCTGCGCGTTATCGCCACGGGCGTTGCCATCGGCTTCTCCCAGCAGGGTTCCTGGCTCGGCCCCATCCTCTTTGCTCTTATCTATAACATCCCCAATCAGATCATCCACTGGTTCTGCGGTAGCTTGGGCATGAAGCTCGGTACGGGCTTTATCACCGAGGCCATGGCCTCCGGCAAGATGCAGGCCTTTACCAAGGGCTTCACCGTGCTCGGCATGATTATGGTCGGTGCCATGACCGCTCAGTTCGTGACGGTCAAGACCACGCTCGTGATCCCCACGGGTGGTGCCACGTTTGACCTTCAGGCCATGTTCGACTCGATCCTTCCCGGCTTCGTGCCCCTTGCCGTCACCATGGGCTGCTTCTTCTACCTGCGCAAGTCTAAGTCCAAGAACAGCGCCATGATTTTGCTCGGCATCATCCTTGCGTGCTGCGTGGTCTGCACGCTGCTCGGCATCACCGGTGGCGCTGCGTAATCGCCTCCGCGTGGTCTTGCGAGCAATCCCTTGTTTCCATTTTTGAGCGGGGTCCGTCCCCGGGCCCCGCTCCTCTTGTTTGAGAGGGCGCTTTCCATGGATCTTATTCGAGCTCTCGTCGTTATCGCCTGCATCGCCGCCGTCTTTGCGATTGGCGGAGCGGTCGTGCGCTACAGGTCCTACCGAAGCCTCCAGGCCCTGCTCGAGGCGGATGAGCTCGATGCGTTCTTCAAGAAGCTCGATGGTCCTCTCACCCGTAGTGCCCTTTCTCCCTTTGCCCGCGAGCGCTTGCGCTTTTTGGGCTTCTGCCGCAAACACGACCAAGGCGCTATGGTCGAGCAGTTCAACGGGCTCATGGGCTTTAATCTCAACGATGCTCAGCGCGCTATGTTGCTCGCCGACGGCTTTAACGGGTTTGCCCAGATCGGCGACGCGAAGCGCTGCCGCCGCATCTTGGAGGAGATGCCCCGGTGCGGCATGAGCGATCGCGCGCTCGCCGCCTATCAGCGTCATTACGACTTGGTACTGGCACATGAGCCGGCGGGCTATAAACGCAAACTCGAGAGTGTATATGCGACGCTCCAGGACGTCAGGCGCGGGTACGCCGCGTATCTGCTCTCGTTTGCTACGGCACCTATCGACTCATCTCAATCAGATTCCTACCGACAAGAGGCCTCGCGCCTGCTCGGTATTCCACAGGATCAGCTTTCTAGGAGGATCAATGTCTGCACAACCGTTTGATCTGTCTGTCGAGGACGCCACTTGGGCAAAGGCAACGGTTTCGCGCCTCATCGACCGTTTTGCCGCCGAGCGTGACCGCGTGGGTTCCAAGATTCCCTATATTGCGGAAGAGGGCGCCTACAAGAAGGACATGTCCGCCACGCCCGAGGACCTGATCTGGTGGACCAACGGCTTTTGGCCGGGAATCCTTTGGCAATGCTTCGGCGCCACGGGCGATGACGCGTTCGCCGATGTCGCCCGCGGGGTGGAAGACAAGCTCGACGGCGCCTTTGATCGCTACACGGGACTCCATCATGACGTCGGCTTCATGTGGCTTCTTTCGGCTGTTGCGGATTATCGTCTCACGGGCAATGAGCGCAGCCAAGCCCGCGGCTTGCACGCGGCGCATCTCCTTGCCGGGCGCTATAACCCTCGCGGCAAGTTCATCCGGTCGTGGAATCGCGACCGCTCAGGTTGGGTCATCGTCGACTCCATGATGAACATTCCGCTGCTCTATTGGGCGAGCGACACGATCGGCGATCCGCGCTTCACCTACGTTGCCGAGGATCACGCCGACACCATCATGGCAAAGACCGTGCGCGACGATGGGTCCTGTAACCATATCATCGTGCTCGACCCCGCAAACGGCGACTTGCTCGAGACGCCTGCGGGCCAGGGTTATGCACCGGGTTCGAGTTGGAGCCGAGGCCAGGCCTGGGCACTGTACGGCTTTGCGCTCAGCTATCGCCATACGGGCGAGGAGCGCTATCTGGCGACCGCCAAGCGCGTTGCCTCCTACTTCGCCAGCCAGGTTGCCCTCACGGGCGATGTTGCCCTGCTCGACTTTAGGCAGCCGGCAGAGCCCGTTTACTGGGATGCCCTGGCCGGGTGCATCGCCGCGTGCGGCATGCTCGAGATCGCCCGTTCCTGCGAGGGGACGGAGCGCGCGGACTGGATTACGTGGGCTATCAGGATCCTCAAAGCCACGGACGAGCGCTTCTGCGATTGGGATATCGAGCGCGACGGTGTCGTGACCATGTGTTCGGGTGCCTACTGGTCCGAGAAGGACCGCCATGTCCCCATGGTGTATGCCGATTACTACTTCCTGGAGGCCATGCTGCGCCTGGTGGGGAAGGATACCCTGCTGTGGTAACGGTGCTTGAAGAGGGTCTTGACGCGCGTGCGGCCGTTCAGAAGGTCAAGCTGATCTGCCTTGATCTTGACGGTACGCTTTGCGCGCGCGGCAAGTCCATCCCCGCAGCCAATGTCGATGCCATTCGCCGCGCGCGTGAGGCCGGTATTACCGTTGCAGTCGCAAGCGGCCGGCATCCCTTTAACGTGCGCGAACTGATGGGCGGGCTGGGGCTGCCGTTTTGCGCGGTTTGCCTTTCGGGCGCGCTTGCCGTGCTCGACGGAGAAGTAGTCTTTGCTCATCCCTTGCCGATTGCATCTGTTGAGTCTGCGATCGGCATTGCTTGCGAGCAAGGCGCCTATATCTCGGTCGCGGGCATGGCGTTTAACTGCTGCTGTGGCGATATTGACCGTGGGCCCGAGAAGAAGAGCGCCGCGGTTGCCCGCTACGGCAGACTTGATTCCTATGACGAGCTTGTAGCCTGTGCCCGCGAGCATGAGGGTGAGATACTCAAATGCTCTCTCCATGCCGAAACCGATGCTGCGTATGTCGAGCTAAGGGATGCGCTCTCTGGAATGGAGGGCGTTGAGGTCGCTCAGTCGGATGTCCGATGGGCTGATGTGAACGCGCGCGGGTGCTCCAAACTCGAGGGCATTGACGCGCTGGCGCGCGCCATGGGACTCGATATTTCCGAGGTCGCTGCGGTTGGTGACGATGAAAACGATGTTCAGTCCTTGGGAGGCGTAGGACTCGGTATCGCTATGGGCAACGCCGTCGAAGCGGCTCGTGCGGCCGCTTTGGTACAGGTTGGAACAAACGATGAAGCAGGCGTGGCAGAGGCGATCGACATGATTCTCGCTGCGCGTTAGGGGAGAGATATGCAGGTCCAAAATCCCATTCTTCGCGGATGGCATCCTGATCCGTGCTTTTGCTCTGCACGGGGCAAATATTATCTGGCGACTTCGACGTTCCAGTGGGTGCCGGGGGTCTCGCTCTACGAAAGCGATGACCTGGTCGTATGGAAAAGCGTGGGCGGGGCATTGCCCGATCTGGACCTGCGCGGCATTCCCGACAGTGCCGGCGTCTGGGCTCCCGACCTTACCTATGACGAGGAATCGGGGCTGTTTTGGCTCGTGTACACCATTGCCAAGCAAATCGACGGCATCTTTAAGGATGTCGAGAACTACGTGGTGACGGCGCCTGCTATCGAGGGTCCTTGGTCGTGTCCGCGCTTCATCAACGCGAGCGGTTTCGATCCCGGGATGTTCCATGAGAACGGGCATCATTACGTGCTCAACCCGCAGTGGGACCCGCGTCCGCTCGAGGGGCATCATCGCTTCAACGGCTTGGTGATGCAGGAATTTTCGCTCGAAGAAGGACTCATCGGTCCGGCACGCAAAGTCCTGGGCAACGAGGATGCCGTCAACTGGCTCCGTGAAGGGCCGCATATCCTGAAAGCTGACGGCTGGTATTACATCGCCTGCGCTGAGGGCGGCACCGGGCGTCGCCACCGCATCCGCATGGTGCGTTCGCGCGAGCTCTGGGGACCGTATGAGGTTGCCCCAGAGCCGCTCGTGTGCTCGTGGCTCGCACAGACGCCACTGCGCAAGGCGGGGCATGGCAACTTCGTCCAGATGTCCGACGGCTCCTGGTTTGTGTGCCATCTAACCAGCAGGTATGTTGCCGGTGAGGATGGCTCCTGCGCAACGTTTGACGAGAGCGAATCCGGGCTTTCCCCGTTGGGACGCGAGACGGCGCTGCAGCGTGTGGAATGGATCGATGGCTGGCCGCATCTTGCGGGTGGCGGCAGGGTGCCTTCGGTGTTCGTTGACGTGCCGAGCGCCTCTGCTTCGGCTCGGGTGAGCGCAGGGCATGCGGGCTATCGCTACGAGACGACCTTTCTGCGCGATACGGACCTCTGGCGTGAGGAGTGGTTTGCTCCGCGCCATATCGATGCCGAGCGTCTGCAGTTTGCTGCGCAGGGACTCAAGCTCGCGGGCGGAGACTCGCCGAGCTCACTCTTTGACCGCACGGGTATCGAGCGGCGCGTAACAAGTTTTGATTGGCATGCCGAGGCCGCGTTTGCCGTGACGCCCGAGCACTACAACCAGAGCGCTGGCCTGATCTGCGAATACGACTCTCGCGCGTTTGTGTATTCCCACGTGACGTGGGACGAGGAACACGCTTGTCGCGTGATTGATGTGCTGGTCAACGATAACGGGTCGTTTGAGATGCCGCTGGGCGTGACCGACCGGATCGTTGTCCCCGACGACGTCAAGAACGTAACTCTTGGGTTTGATGTGCGCGCAGGCCGCGCGCTGGGGCTTTCTTACGCATTTGACGGCGATGCGGCACAGCGCATCACGGCTGGGGGCGTGCCGCTCAAGCTCAACGCGACGCATATGAGCGATGAGCATGTCGAGGGCTGGGCATATACTGGTACCATGGTCGGCATCGCTTGTGTTGACATGTGGGACAAGAGCGTGTCTGCCACGTTCAGCCATTTTGCGTACGAAGATCTCGCCTCCGGGGAGGTGCTTGGGTAATGCTGGGCCTTTCCGTTGTTGCCGGGGACGGGAGTGTCCGTTGCCGCTTTGAGGGCACCGACGAGGTGCGCCTTGCCTGGCGCGGAGCATACGAGCCGGGTGACAAGATCGTTCTTACGGCGGATGCCGCGCGCGAGCATCTGGTGGTCAAGCTGGATGCTGCGCTCGAGACGAGCCATGTGCTGTTACAAGGTGGACGGTTTGAGTTTCCCGTTCCCTTTGGCGACGACCGTAAGCCTTACGGGGCACAGGCATTTACGGGTGAGCGCCACAATGCCTTCGCGCGCGTTGAAGACGCGCGTGAGGTGTCCGCGTGGCGCAACCTTGCGCTCAATGCGTGCGACCTGACCCATGCGGACGATGCTTCTGGCGCGGCGCTCTTTCCTCATGCGACAACGAACGTGGTGCCGGGAAATCCCCAGTTTATTGCACGCAACGCCATCGACGGCGTTGTTGCGCCCGAGCTCCATGGGAGCTGGCCGCATGCGAGCTGGGGTGTCGCCGGCAGGCAGGATGCCTGGTTGCAGGTTGAGTTTGGCGAGCCTGTTGTTGCCGATGAGCTGCGTCTCTACCTTAGGGCCGATTTTCCACACGATACGTGCTGGGAGCACGCCCACGTGCTGCTCTCCGACGGCATCGAGCTTGTGCTCGACTTGGATAAAACGGGCGAGCGCCAGACGTTTGACCTGGGTGGCCGCACGATTGAGTGGCTGCGGATCTCGCGTCTGAAAAAGCGCGATGAGGAAGGATTCCCGGGCTTGGCTCAAATTGAGGTTTGGGGCAGAAGAGGGGGCGTGTGACGTGTCTGGCTGTCCGTCGGAGCCTTTAGGCTGCTTGGCAGAGCCGGTGCATGGCATGGTGAGCGCGCTTGAAAACGGTACCTGCTGGACCGATGATTGCGGCCGTGCCGTCCAGGCCCATGGCGGATGGGTGCTACCCGTAGTCGACGGCTTGGGTGGCACGTGCTTTTATTGGTACGGGGAGGATAAATCCGCCCCAACGTGCGGCCGGCGAGCCGATGCTGTCGGTATCCGTTGCTACGCGTCGACCGATTTGCTGAACTGGCATGACTGCGGGCTGGTGTTCAAGGCCGATAACCGCGCTGCCCATGACGTGCTCAGGCCCGAGGGCGTTATGGAGCGACCGCGCGTGCTGTATTGCAAGCAGACGGGCAAGTACGTCCTCTGGTTTCATGCCGATGACGCCACGTACCGAGCGGCCATGCTCGGGGTGGCCGTTTCCGATGCGCCGACCGGACCCTTTACGTTTGTGCGCCTGGTGCGGCCCTCGGGGCAGGACAGTCGCGACTTCACCCTGTATGTCGATGATCGTGATCACGCCTATCTGTTTTCGAGCTCGGAAGGCAACAGAACCCTCCACATCGCGCGCCTGGCGGATGACTATGCAGATGTTAAGGAGGGGTACGTTCGCGCGCTGCCGGAGCAGATGCGCGAGGCACCGTGCGTGTTTGCCGCGCACGGGCAGTATTACCTGCTCACGAGCGGTTGCAGCGGCTGGCGTGCCAACGCGGCGCTCTTTGCGACGGCGCCGCAGGTCGCAGGCCCCTGGAAACTCCTCGATAACCCTTGCCGCGGTCCGCATGAACACGCCTCGTTTGGCGGGCAGCCTACCTGCGTGTTTGAAACGGGTGGTCGTTTGCTCGCGCTCTTTGACCACTGGCATGCGGATGACTTGGGCGCCAGCGGCTACAGCATCCTGCCCGTCTCGTTTGCGCCCGTTAAACACGATCCGCTCGAGATCCACTGGACGGATACGTTTTGCGGTTTGGATGAAGGAGCCTGGCACGAGCCTGTGCCTCTGCGGTAATTGAACGTAAATCGAAAGGAACCATTATGTCCCAACAGACCATCACCGTTGCTGCTGCTAACACTTCTGAGCTCGTGACCGGCGCGTTTCAGGCCGCCTTCGATGCTGCACGCGATGCGGGCGGCGCGCGCGTCGTGGTGCCTGCGGGCACCTACCGCGTGGGATCGCTGAGGATGTACGGGAATACCGAGCTCTATCTGCAGGCGGGCGCGCATATTCAAGGGTCCTCGGATATCGCCGACTATACCGACTGGGATATCCCCACGACGCTCGCCTATGTGACCGACCCCGAGATCGTGCGTATCCAGAGCATCCCTCCGCATTACACCAAGGCCCTCCTGACGGCTGCCGACGCCCAGAACATCGCCATCGTGGGCGAGCCCGGCTCGAGCTTCGACGGCGTTGACTGCACGGATCCCGCAGGCGAGGAGGGCTTTCGCGGCGCTATGGGCATCCGCATCTGCCGCTGCCGTAACGTGACGCTCAGCGGATACACCTTTGAGCGCTCGGCAAACTGGAGCCATCAGATGGATTCGTGCGAGAACTTGCTTGCCCAGGATGTGACCGTCTTGGGTGGCCATGACGGTTTCAACATCCACCACTGCACCAATGTCTCGATTAAAAACTGCACGCTCAAGACGGGCGACGACTGCGTTGCCGGTTTTGATGCCCAGAACGTCACCGTCGAGGGGTGCCTGCTCAACACGGCCTGCAACGCCATTCGCTTGGGCTGTATCAACCTGCTTGTCAAAGACTGCCGTTTTGTAGGCCCGGGCGAGTACCCGCATATCCTGGACGGCAAATACCACATGCATGCCGCGATTAAGTACTACTCGCCCGTGGGGGATGTGTATCGCGGTGATGTTTGCGGCTGGCGCTTTGAGGATTGCACCTTCGAGAACCCCGGCAGGATGTTCAACTACGACTTTGGCTCCGAGCGCGGCTATATGACCGAGCGCCCGCTGGTGGATGTTCACCTTGTGCGCTGCAAGGTCACGGGTGCGAGCATGACGTCGTTTTTTGCCGGTGACGCCGAGGTGCCTGGCTTGCTTGAGCTTAAGCAGTGCACCATCGAGTACGTCCCCGATGCCGCAAACGCAGGCAAGCCGTTTGTGCAGCTTGGCGAGGATACAGAGCTTGCGTGCGACGGCGTGGACTATACGTGCGCCTCTGGCGAGCCTATGGAGGGCGCCCGTGTGGTCGAGGCGTCAGAGGTCGTTGCCGAGGTACTCAAGAAAACGAACTAGACGGAGCGTGGGCTCATGCAAAACAGGGAAGATTTCGAACGCTGCCTCTTTGGCTACCTCGATCCGCTCAAGCGGCACGTGAGTCCGCGCGCGGCGCGCGTGCAGCTTGCGGGCGGGAGCGCCCAGTACGAGGACGAAGTCATCTCCATGGAGGCTTGGGCCCGACCGCTTTGGGGCCTGGCGCCGTTTTGGGCGGGAGGCGGTCGGAGTGCCGACGGCTTTTACGAGCGCATCTATCCGGCGGGCCTCGCCGCCGGGACCGACCCCGCCTGCCCCGAATACTGGGGGCGCTGCCGCGACCATGACCAGATGTTCGTCGAAATGGCTGCCATTGCCTACGGCTTGTTGCTTGCTCCCGATGTGCTCTGGGAACCGTTGCCGGAGGATGCGCGCGTCCGCGTTGCATCGTGGCTTTTTCAGGTCAATGAGCACACCTTTCCGGCGGGCAATTGGCTCTGGTTCCGCGTGCTCGTGAACCTAGCACTGCGGGAGCTCGGCTGCGCCCATGACGGTGGTGCTATCCAGGCAGATCTTGATACCCTCGATTCGTATTACGAGGGAAACGGCTGGTACAAAGACGGGCCCACGGGGCTTCCCGATTATTACAACGCCATGACCTTCCAGTTTTTCTCGTTGCTGTATATCGGGTGGTTCGGTGCGTCCGATCTTGCGCGCGCGAGTCGCTACTCAGAGCGTGTGCGCCTCTTCGCGGAGGATTATGCGCGTCTGTTTTCCGCGCGTGGCGAGGGTGTGCCCTATGGCCGCTCGATGACGTATCGTTTTGCCCAGGCGGGTTTTTGGTCCATGGCGGCTGCTGTCAAGATCGACCTCGGTGCCGCGTTTGCGCCCGGAGCGCTCAAGGGACTTATCGCTCGCAATATCCAGGCATGGGATGAGCGCGCCATCTGCGATAACGGCGGGGTCCTTACCATTGGCTACAAGTATCCTAACCTGCATATGGCAGAGGGCTACAACGCTGCCGGGTCGCCGATGTGGTGTCTCATGGCGTTTGCATGTCTCGCGCTTCCCGCAGATGATGAGTTTTGGGCTTGCGGGGCATCGCCGATGCCCGCCTGGGATGCGTCTCAGTCGGTTGCCCTTGCCGGCTCTGCACTTGTGCGGCGTGATGCGTCTGGAGAGGTCATGCTCTATCCGAGCGGGCGCGTGCCGGGCCATCCGTTCGCTCAGTCCGATTGCAAATATTCCAAGTTCGTCTATTCGTCTCGCTTTGGCTTTTGTGTTTCGCGCTCCCAGCGTACGCTCGAGGAGGCCGCTCCCGATAGCATGCTCGCCTTTGTGGTGGGCGGGCGCGTCTACGTGCGCGACGGGGTAGCGGAAAGCGCGGTTGCGGAGGACGCAGTCGTGTCCCGTTGGTCGCCCTGCGTGGGCATCGAGGTCGAAACGCGAATCGAACCGTGCGTAGGAGGCCATATGAGGACGCATCGCGTTGCGAGCGAGATTGCCTGCGAGGCCTACGATTGCGGATTCGCCGTGCCGGGGGATTACCACCGGGTCGATCTTGTCGATGCCTCGCGTCTATGCCGCGTGGAGTCCGTGGGTGCGGTGCCGGGGAAGGGCGTCCTCATCAAAAACGAGGCCAACACGAACATCTCCTGTGGCAAAACCGTCATCCCTGCCGTCCGCTATATCATCGAGGTGGGCACGGCCATGCTTGTCACCCGTATCGAAACGGGCGAGTAGGCCTGTTTTATGAGCGCCCGTAACAGTTCGCTTTAGCCCTGCTCCGTGCCGATTTCTTTGTCGATGACCTGGCGGTTGTAGACCAGGTACAGATACATCGCATCGTGAGCGGCGGTGGGGTTGCGCGCCTCGATGGCGTCGGCCACACCGTGGTGCGTGCGGATGGTCTCCTCGAAGAGCTTTTTGCCTGTTACGTCGATAAAGAGGGGAACGGATGCCTTGAGCACACCTATCAGACGGGTAACTACGAGGTTTCCGCCATCCCAGGGCGGCTTCATGGAGTAGCGCCCGTACGCATCGAATATCTCCTCTCATAGATGTGCGGCACAAAGAGCCCCGAGTTCATACGAGCTCGGGGCTTT
>OLYM01000029.1_pt1 | contig 49160 bp, 50 predicted proteins | sample 1673691 | NCBI WGS metagenome assembly OLYM01 (sample SAMEA103958123, study PRJEB25191) | human gut metagenome | reverse complement strand
CCAAGCCGCCCTTCAAGCAGAGATTTTCAAAATCGAAAGGAGAACCACTATGATCACTTACTACAACCACACCCACATGACCGCTGTACCCACCCGCCTCCTGCTGGATACGAACCTCTCCGCAGAAGCCAAGCTCACCGGCGCGCTCTTGTACACCTTCGAGGACGGCGGTCTGAGTGCTCAGGAACTTGCAAATGCTCTGACCCTCCCGCCTGAAAAGGTTGCTCCGGTTTTTGCTGAACTCACCGGCAACGGCTATCTGGAAATTCTGGAAGAAAACGGTGCCTTCGGGCTGCACCTGAAGGGGTGATTCTCATGCCGGATCGCACGCGCCCCATCCGCAAGGAAATCTGCCTGAACGAGCAGGAGCTGAATCTCGTGCAGCACAAAATGCGCCAGTTGGGGACGCACAACTTCGGGGCATATGCCCGGAAGTTGCTCATCGACGGGTACATCATCAAGGTGGATTACACCGAGCAGAAAAAGTTGGCTGCCGCCGTCAGCAGAGTCGCCTCGAACATCAACCAGATTTGCCGCCGCATCAACAGCACCGGGCGCTGCTATGAGGACGACGTTGCCGAGCTGAAAGCGCAGCAGGCCGAGATCTGGGAGCTGCTGAAAGCGCGGCAGAAAGATGAGCTTTGATCACAACGGGGTTTTCCATGTGTGGGTTTTCCGTCACCGATTTTCCGGACGGTGGACAAGCTGACGCTCTGGAGCGTACCGTAACCGGATTTCAGGACGACGGTTTTCGTGCCCTCCATCGGGGCCGAAATTCATCCTCTAACTAATAAGAAATAAATCAACTCTCAAAAGAATCAATCTATCAATCCAATCAATACACCTGATGGGATGGATGGGACAGGAGGTCAGATGAAAACTTTTTGCAAGCTCACGGCGCAGAGCCCGGCGGCGTCCTATGTGCCGCTTCCAAGGTTCCTGCTCCAAGACGAAGCCCTGCGGAACATCAGCAACGACGCGAAGGTACTCTATGCGCTGCTGCTGGACAGAGCCAGCATTTCCCGGCAGAACGGCTACGTCGAGCCGGACGGCACGATCCGGCTGTACTTCACCTTGGAGCAGGCGCAGACCAAACTCCACCGCAGCCGCCAAAGCGCCACGCGGATCTTCCGGGAACTGGAGTACAGTGGTTTGATTGTTCGGCACAAGCAGGGCTTGGGCAAGCCCGCCCTCATCACGCTGAACTACCCAGCGGATGCAAAGCTTATCGCAAAGGAGGGCGAAGATGCACAAGCTTGACCCCATCGAGCGGCTGCCGGACGGCACGCTCTTTCGCCTGACGCCGGGGCAGCTCCGCAGCGTGCGCGGCCTTACAAAGCGCTGCTGCAACTTCTTGGATGGCGACTGCCTGCTGCTGGACGGTGTCTGCCCGCAGTTTATCTCCCGCAGCCTGATCTGCCGCTGGTTTCGCCGCGCCGTGCTGCCCCAGCAGCCGAAGCTGGAACAGGCCATCCTCAGACCCAAGAAACTCCGCCGCTGCGAAGTCTGCGGCAAGGGCATCCTCGCCCGCTCCGGCAGGACAAAATACTGTCCCTCCTGCGCCAAGGACATCCACCGTCAGCAGAAAGCAAAGTCCGCCCGCAAACGGCGGTCGGGCGTAGACAATTTGGGGGAGAAAAGCCCTTGAATTGCAAGCCTTCCCGCACCGCCAAAGCCGCGCGGCAATACGATTTCCCTCGCAGCCGCGAAATCGAATTCTATTTGTCTACATAGACGCCGGAACACACGCATAGATTGAAGCAGAAAACGCTCTGGAAAGGAGGGCAGCGATGGAAGTATTTCTGATCTTCCCGAAATCAAAGCAGGCTCGGCAGGAGCTTGGGCAGGAGCTGGCGAAGTTCCAGTCCGATCAGGCGCTGAAATCCATCCAGAAGCTGCCCTGCTCCACGGAGCAGAAGCTGGAGCTGGTAGACGCCGCCGTGAAGCATCTGAAAGCGCAGCAATAATACATAGCAAACGAGCAGGCCAGCATTGAACGCCGGTCTGCTCGTTTACTGCTATGGTTATGTCTGCTTGAAATACTTCTCCCATGTAGATTTGAAAATCTGCACGTTACCCTGTTCCCAGCGCTTGAATTTTTGCAGTGGGACACCGAGCTGTGCGGCATATGCCTTCTGCGTCAAGGCGAGCCGCTGGCGTATGGCTTTGATCTGCGTTCCCTGACCCCGCAGCAGAAACAGGTTATAGTCATCCAGCAAATCCTCCAGCGGCACTTCAAACAGCTCCGCCAGCTTCTCCATATGCTCCTTCGGATAAAAGTCCCGCCCTGCCTCTTCGTAATGGATGTAGGTACTGCGGTCGATGCCCGCATAGTCTGCCACGTCACGCTGACGAAGTCCTTTTTGATAACGATACCACCGCAGCTTGTCCGCAATTTCCGTGATCTCAGATGCGTCCGAAAACCGCAGATTGAACTTCTCGGCATCCAAAAACTTATGTGGAAGGACGACCGGGAACTTGAGAATTTGAAGCGGCGCAACTTTTAACGTACCTGCAACATTCGCAGCCAATACATAACTGCGGACTTTCAGGCGGCAGAACATAGACCATTTTGCCCCAAAAGGCTCATGGTTTTCCACCTCAACCGCCGTTTGTTCTGCTGCGATAGGATAGCATTTACAATGCAAGTGATGTGCCGGGTTCCATAGAAGAGCCCCCTATGGACATCACCTGATTATTATTGAGGTAAAACAAATATAGTCATAGTCAACTATGAACGGAGGTGCCATTATGGCGTTCAAAAACTCGTGGATCAAGTGCCTGATTTGGCTCGGTTTTCTGTTCGTAAACAGCGCGATCACCACAGGGCTCGCTTACGCAGGTGTTCTCCTCGGTGGAGTCCCCACCATATTGCTTTTCGCCGTCGCCTGCTACGCCGCGCGTTCCTGCTGCAAAGCATATGACAGGAAACATGCGCCTTTGCCAAGCGCCGCTGACACCGGAGAAGAGCCAAAGTCTGCTTCTCCGGCAGACGGCGCTGCTGCAGAAGAACCGGCAGAGCGGCAAGAAAACCGGGAAGAAGCCAAAATGGGCGAAATTATCCAGCTCCCGAAAGCCAAGAGCGTGCAGCCGGAGCAGCCTGTCAAGGAGAACAAACCGCGCCGCGTCTCGCAGAAACCGGTCATTCTTACCCTCTCGGTACTGGTGGTCGTACTTACTGCATCCTGCTGCTTGCTCGGGTATCATCTGCAATGCGTGCAGGAAAGTCTGTTGAGAGCTGCCAGCGCAGCCACCCCATTCCGGATCCGGATCCATATCCATGGAATAAATGAAAATCTGCAAATCAGAAACAGTGTATTGGAATGTGCTCTTGGGCGCGCAAAGCCCCGCACCGGCGCGGTGCGGGGCTTTGTCTTATTGCAGCTGCGCAAGCTCCGCCTGCCACACGGCGGCACAGGCGTCGCTTGGCATGCGCCAGTCGCCGCGGGGGCTGAGCGTGACCGAGCCGATCTTCGGTCCGTCGGGCAGGCAGCTGCGCTTGAACTGCTGGGCAAAGAAGCGGCGGTAGAAATTCTTCAGCCAGTGCAGCAGCACATCGTCCGGATACCGGTCGCCGAGCGCGTGGCGCGCGAGCCGGTAGATCTTCGCCGGCCCGAAGCCGAAGCGCAGCACGTAGTACAGGTAAAAATCGTGCAGCTCGTAGGGGCCGACGAGCGATTCCGTCTGCTGGGCGATCTCACCGTTTTCCTTTGCCGGCAGCAGCTCGGGGCTGACGGGGGTGTCGAGAATGTCGAGCAGCACAGCACGCAGGGCTTCATTTTCCGCCGCGTCGGCTGCGTAGCGCACGATGTGGCGCACGAGTGTTTTCGGTACATCTGCATTCACGCCGTACATGCTCATGTGGTCGCCGTTGTAGGTGGCCCAGCCGAGGGCCAGCTCGCTCAGATCGCCGGTGCCGACGACGAGCCCGCCCGTGCGGTTGGCGAGATCCATGAGCTCGAGCGTGCGCACGCGCGCCTGACAGTTTTCATACGTCACGTCAAGCATGGCTTCGTCCTGCCCGATGTCGGAAAAGTGGCTGTGGACGGTGCGCGCGATCGGGATCTCCTGAAACGTCACGCCCAGCTCCTCACAGAGGATCTCGGCGTTGGAGCGCGTGCGGTGCGTTGTGCCGAAGCACGGCATCGTCACGGCCAGCACATCCTTTGCCGGACGGCCGAGCTGCTGCATCGCGCGCACGGCCACGAGCAGGGCGAGGCTGCTGTCCAGCCCGCCGGAGATGCCGATGACGGCGGTCTTTGCGTGCGCATGGGCGATGCGCTTGGCCAGACCGTCCGCCTGCATGGCAAGAATGAGCTCGCAGCGCTCGGCGCGGGCGGCATCGTCGGCCGGGACAAACGGCGTCGGCGAGACGGGCCGCGTGAGCGGCACCTCCCGGAGCGGCAGATGGAATATGACTGTCTGGTAGTCTTCGCCCTCGGGCTGGAACGTCGTGCTGCGGCAGCGCTCGCTGACCATGCGTCCGAGGTCGAGCTCCGTGCAGGCGTAGCCGGGGCCGAAGGGCCTGGACTCTGCCAGCAGCGCGCCGTTTTCACAGATGAGGTCATGCGCGGCAAAGACCATGTCGGTCGTCGACTCGCCGTGCCCGGCGTCGGCGTAGAGGTACGCGCACAGCAGCCGCGCCGACTGCTGGCTCACGAGCGCGCGGCGGTAATCGGCCTTGCCGATGGTCTCGTCGCTGGCCGAGAGATTTGCAATCACGGTCGCGCCTGCGAGCGCGTGGTGCGTGCTCGGCGGCAGCGGCGCCCACAGATCCTCGCACACCTCGACGCCGAGGCAAAACTCCGGCATCTCCGCGCAGCGGAACAGCAGCTGCGTGCCGAACGGCACCTCCTGCCCGGCAAAATGCAGCGTGCGCACGCCGGCGGGCGCGGGATTGAATTGCCGCCGTTCGTAAAACTCGCCGTAGTTCGGCAGGTATGTTTTCGGCACCAGACCCAGCAGCTTCCCGTGGCAGACGACGGCGGCACAGTTGTAGAGCTTTCCGTCCACCGTGACCGGCAGTCCCACGAGGGCCACGAGGTCAAGGTCCGCGCTTGCCTCGAGCACGGCGGTGAGCCCTCTTGCTGCGGCACGCTGGAGCGGCTGCTGGAAAAACAGGTCGCCGCAGGTATAGCCGGTCAGCCCCAGCTCGGGGAACACCGCCAGCTGCACGCCGTCCGCCGCTGCGCGCTGCATGGCGGCGATGGTCTGCTGCGTGTTGAACGCGCAGTCGGCCACGCGCAGCGCGGGCGAGACCGTGCAGGCTTTGAGAAAACCGTGGATCATGATATTATCACCCTTTCAAAAGACAGACGGCGCAGCAATTCTTGCCTGCGCCGCAGATCGGAATCGAGGCGGGCCTTGCCCCCTCGAGCTCCCCCGCTGCTCAGGAATCTGCACAGCGGAAAAACGCCTTTTCTGCAATCGTAATCGGCAAAACCCGGAGCGCAAAGCGCTCCGGGTTTTGCGGATGCTATATCATACCACAGCTGTAGGGGGAAGAACAAGTGGCGGTATGCAGAAAATGCGTGCCGGGAAGCCGTAATTCACGGGTTTTGTGCACAGTCGGCGTCGAGCGCTGCGTATTCCGCGTCCGTGACGGGCTCCAGCCACTCGTTGCTCGTCTCCTCGCCGGGGCACTCGATGGCGATGTGGCTGAACCAGCAGTCCTTCTGCGCGCCGTGCCAGTGCTTGACCCCGGCCGGGATGGTCACCACGTCGCCGGGGTGCAGGGCCTGTGCGCTCTTGCCCGCCTCCTGATACCAGCCCAGGCCGTCCGTGCACAGCAGCAGCTGGCCGCCGCCGGACTTCGCGTGATGGATGTGCCAGTTGTTGCGGCAGGCGGGGGAGAAGGTGACGTTTGCGAGGAAAACGGTCTTCGTCGGGTCGGTCAGCGGGTTGAGGAAGCTTTCACCGGTGAAATACTGCGCATAGGCCGTGTTCGGCTCGCCGAGGCCGAAGAGGCCGCCGTTTGCGTCCGTGCCGTCGTCGGCGTAGACCTCCTTTGCCTGCCGGAAGGCGGCCCAGGCGTTCGGCCAGCCGGCGTAGAAGGCGAGGTGCGTGAGGAGCTCGGCCATTTCGGTTTTGGTCACGCCGTTTTGCTTCGCGGTCGTGAGGTGATAGGTGAGGGAGCTGTCCGTGATGCCCTTGCTGATGAGCGCCGTGATCGTGACGATCGAGCGCAGCTTGAGCGGCAGCTGCCCCTCGCGCGACCAGACTTCGCCGAAGAGCACGTCGTCGTTGAGCTCAGCGAATTTGGGTGCAAAATCATTCAGGGCGTCTCTGCCCGCAGTCTGTTTTACCATGATGGTGCCTCCTTATTTCAGATACTGATGATAGAATGCTTCGATGCGGTTGAACGGGATGATATCCATTCGGTCATAGAGATCGGTGTGCACGGCGCCGGGAATGAGCAGCAGCTCCTTGTTGCTGCCCTGCAGCCGGGTGAAGGCGTCGCGGCTGAAGTAGCACGAGTGTGCCTTGTCGCCGTGGATCATGAGCACGGCGCTGCGGATCTCACCGGCATAGGCGAGCAGCTTCGCGTTGAGCAGCGACAGCGGGGACGTGACGTTCCAGCCGCCGGTGGAGTTGAGCGAGCGCGGGTGGTAGCCGCGCGGCGTCTTGTAGTAGTCGTGGTAGTCCTTGACGAAAAACGGCGCGTCGTCCGGCACGGGGTCGACCACGCCGCCCGCGCGCTGGTATGTGCCGGCTTTGTAGTCGGCTGTGCGCTGCGCGTTGAGCGCCTGACGCAGGGCGTAGCGGGCATCCGGATTGTCGTCGGTGTCGAAGTAACCGTTGGCGGTCACGCGGGTCATGTCGTACATTGTGGATGTGACGGTGGCCTTGATGCGCGTGTCGATGGCGGCGGCGTTGAGCGCCATGCCGCCCCAGCCGCAGATGCCGAGGATGCCGATGCGCTCCGGGTCTACATCGTCGCGCACGGACAGGAAATCGACCGCGGCGGAAAAGTCCTCAGTGTTGATGTCGGGCGATGCGACATAGCGCGGTGTGCCGCCGCTCTCGCCGGTGTACGACGGGTCAAAGGCGACGGTCAGAAAGCCGCGCGCGGCGAGCTCCTGCGCGTACAGGCCGGAGCACTGCTCCTTCACGGCGCCGAACGGGCCGCTCACGGCCACGGCGGCGAAGGGGCCCTGCGCGCCCTTCGGCTTGTAGAGATCGGCGGTGAGCTCGATGCCGAAGCGGTTGTGAAACGTGACCTTACAGTGGTCAACGGCTTCGTTTTGCGGGAACGTCTTGTCCCATTCCTGCGTGAGAGTCAGGGTGCTGTTCATGATTACATACCTCCTGTGTTGGTTTTATGCGATGGCCGCACCCATGGCGCGGGCGGTCTCGAGTGCGGGGTGCCCGGCGATGGCGCCCGGCTCCGTCACGCCGCCGGCGAACACTGTCCCGGCGAGACGGCACTTTTCGTAACATGCGATCCAGCCCTCGAGCCCGTGGATGGCGCGCTCGTCCGTGTCCGGCTCGTCCTCGGTCGCCGAGGTGAGCAGGTAAATGTCCCGGAACGCGTAGTCCGACGGGAAGAGTGCGTTGGCGCGGTCGAGCAGGGTCTTGAGCTGGCCGCTCATCTCATAATAGTAAATGGGCGTTGCGAACGCGATCACGTCCGCGTGCTGCATCTTTTCCGTGATGGCGACGGCGTCGTCGTCGATCACGCACCGGCCCAGCGTCTGGCATGCGAGGCAGCCGCGGCAGAACGCGATGCTTTTGCCGCGCAGGGAAACGACCTCCACCGTGTGCCCGGCGGCGCGCGCCCCGTCGGCGAAGGCGTTTGCCAGCGTCTCGGAGTTGCTGCCCGCGCGCAGGCTCGCGCTGAGGATAAGAATGCTTTTGGCCATATCGGTCTTCTCCTTTTTGAGCGGCTTGACACCGCCGCTGGGATCTGATATCCTGAGCATACAACCTGAAGCTGGCTTTAGGTCAAGCACTTTTTTGCGATTTTTTTTCGAGGTGATCCCATGTATACGATCGGACAGGTGTCGGAGCGGTTTGATCTGCCGGTCTCCACGCTGCGGTACTATGACAAGGAGGGGCTGTTCCCGAACCTGACGCGCACATCGGGTGCCCGCCGCTTCGGCGAGCAGGAGCTCGAGACGCTGCGCGTGATCGAGTGCCTCAAGCGCTCCGGACTGGAGATCCGGGAGATCCGGCAATTCATGGAGTGGTGCGCGCAGGGCAGCGACACGTATCCCCAGCGGCACGCGCTCTTTGTGCGGCAGGCCGAGCGGGTGGAGGCAGAGATCGAGCGCCTGCAGAAGTCGCTGGACATGATCCGCTTCAAGTGCTGGTTCTATGAACAGCTCATGCGCGACGGTGACGAGGCGCGCGTGCGCGCCATGCTGCCGGACCATCTGCCGGCGGATATCCAGAAGATCTATGACCACGCGCACGAAACGTAAGCATACAATCACGATTCAGAAAGGATGGCGACCCATGAAACAGCGATCGATCCTCGTGATGCTTCTGCTCTGTGTGCTGCTGCTGACCGGCTGCGGTACGGCGGCACCGGCCCCGGACGCGACGCCCACCCCCACGCAGGAGGCGGCGGCTGCGCCGACGCCGACGCCCGACCCGCTGAGCACCCTGCCGTATGAGGACGGCCAGCTCTATGCCGCGGCCTATCTCGGCTATCTGGAGCCGAAGGATCTGGACTTTTTCCGCCAGACGTATTTCGGCGGGCGGGAGCTGCCGGTGCACCACATCTCGGACGGGGATTTTTATCTCATCATCCCGCGTGACCCGAACGCGACCGTGCGCCTGCTGCGCAATGATATGCTCACGCAGACCAGCTCGATCTTTTATGAGCAGCCGGACGGCAGCCCGTTCGTGATCGGCTGCAACGTCAGCGATATTTTTCCGGACGTGACGGTCGAGATCACGGCCTCCGACGGGGAGAAGGTGTCGTTTTCGCCCTTCATCTCGCTCGAGGACGGCAGTGTGGAGGTCGGCGAGCGCGGCCTGAACATCACACGCATCTCGACTGCGCCCTGACCGATCGGGAGCGCAGCCCCGGATACAGAACAGATCCCCCTTTGTGCAGCCGTTATCCTGCACAAAGGGGGATCTTGTTTTTCGCCCGGCTTTACCTACCGGTCGCTGCTTTCCGCGAGCGGGAGCTCCGTGCTCGCACAGACGACGGCGCCCACGCGCTGCATATCGGCGAGGTTCGCCGCCTGCACGGCATCCGTGACGGAGGACGTGCAGTCCGAGAGCACGACGGCGTCATAGTCGAGCGAGATCGCGTCGTAGCACGTCGTGCGGATGCAGTTGGGCGTGGTCGTTCCGGCGAGCAGGACGGTCTGCACGCCGAGCCGCCGCAAAATAAGGTCGAGCCCGGTGTGGAAAAACGCCGAGAACCGCGGCTTTACGAGCACATAGTCCTGCGGCAGAACGGTGAACGCCGCCGGAAACGCGTCCGACAGGTGCGCGGCGCAGGCCTCCGAGAGCGGCTTGCCGCCGGCTGCCCACGCGGCCGCGCGCGGTTTTTCCACATCCGAGCCGTCGCTGCGGTAATGCCGCACGGCGTAGATGACCGGGATGCCGGCTGCGTGACAGCGGTCGATGAGCGCCGCGCACGCGGGAACGGTCGCCTCTGCCGACGGGATGCACAGCGGGGACGCGCTGTCGAGAAAGCCCCGCTGCATGTCGATCATGATGAGTGCCTGTTTGGGCATGGTGCTTGCCTCCTGACAAAATAGATGCCTCTATGATAGCGCCGCGTGCCGGATTTGGCAAGCGCGGCTTGCCATCCGCGCCCCGACGTGGTATCCTACCGGGTAGCCCCAAAAGGGAGGGGCACTCTTTACAAGCGGGAGCGATCAACATGAGCAGACAACTCGAACCCTATCAGCAGATCGAGCGCAGCATCCAGAAGACCTATCACAAGCGGCTCTGGACGCCGTTCATCACGGCCGTCAAGCAGTATGACCTCATCGCGCCCGGCGACCGCATCGCCGCGTGCATCTCCGGCGGCAAGGACTCCATGCTCATGGCAAAGCTCCTGCAGCTGCTGCAGCGCCACAGCGACGTGCCGTTCGAGCTTGTCTATCTTGTCATGGACCCCGGCTACAACGCCGCCAACCGGCAGAAGATCGAATACAATGCGGCGCTGCTGCACATCCCGGTCACGATCTTCTCCACGGACATTTTCGAGATCACGAGTACCGCCGGGCAGTCGCCGTGCTACCTCTGTGCGCGGATGCGCCGCGGCTATCTCTACAGCAAGGCGCGCGAGCTCGGCTGCAACAAGATCGCCCTCGGCCACCATTTCAGCGACGTGGTCGAGACGACTGTCATGAGTATGTTCTACGGCTCACAGCTGCAGGCCATGCCGCCGAAGCTGCGCAGCCGCAATTTCCCGGGCATGGAGCTCATCCGCCCCATGTACTGCATCCACGAGGACGACATCATCGCCTGGCAGCAGCACAACGGTCTGGAATTCATCCAGTGCGCCTGCCGCTTTACCGAGCGCGCGGCCGAGACTGGCAACGACGGCAGCAGCTCCAAGCGGCAGGAGGTCAAGCTGCTGCTGCGCGAGCTGCGGCGGACGAATCCGGGCGTGGAAAAGAGCATTTTCCACAGCATCCATTCCGTCTGCCTTGACACCATGGTCGGCTACAAGACCGGCGGCGTGGAGCACACATTTGCCGACTGCTACCGGGAGCGCGGCGAGATGACACAGGAGGACGAGACATGAACATAGAACGGATGCAGCCGGAGGACTTTGACGCGGTCTACCGTCTGCTGACACAGAGCTTTCCGGCAACGGAGCGGCGCGGCGCGGCCGGACAGCGCGCACTGTTTTCCGACAGTGCGTACTGTGTTGACATCCTGCGCGCGCCGGACGGAGGCGTGCAGGCACTCATCGCGTCGTGGGATTTTGACGACTTTGTCTTTCTCGAGCACTTTGCCGTCGACCCCGCCTGCCGCAGCGGCGGCATCGGCGGGCAGATGCTCGATGCGATGCTGGCGCGCTGCGGCAAGCGTGCCTGTCTGGAGGCCGAGCTGCCGGAGACGGAGCTGGCCGCGCGGCGCATCGGCTTTTACGAGCGGCACGGCTTCACGGTCAATGCGGATTATGCCTACTTCCAGCCGGCGCTCGCGCCGGGCGGCGACCCGCTGCCGATGCACCTGCTCACAACCGGCGGCGCATGCACAAGTGCTGAACTGCGCGCGATGGAGACACTCGTGCACACGCGCGTGTACGGGCAGGCGCCCGCAGCGGAGCAATAAAGGAATCAGCGCCCGAAGCTGCGTGTCCGTGCAGCTTCGGGCGCTTTTGCGTTATGTCAGCGTGATGCACCCACCCGCCGGGCCGTCCATCGCGAAGTGCGAAAAGACGTGCTTGCTCACGGCGGCGAACCGATCGCTCGCAGCAAACGCCTCCTCGTGCTCCTCGCGGAGGAAGTCGACCGTCTCGCGCAGCTGCAGCAGCAGCGCCGCACCGTGCTTGCACAGTCCCGTCTCGTAACAGGTGCACGTGAGCGCGCTGACCGTGCCGCCCGTGTAGGTGAACGTGAGCTCATGCGGCACCGTGCCCTGCACGATGGCGTGCCCCTGCGTGCCGTCGACCGACAGGTAGACCACCCGCCCCTCGGCATAACAGGCGTGTCCCTTGCCGGCGGTCTCGCCCGGCAGGGGCATCTGATCGAGAAAGTCCAGCGTGTACGTCGGTCCGGGGCCGTGGCCGGTGACAAACTCCCCGTCCGCCTCCGGCGGGAAAAACCAGCTGCGCACCTGTGCATACGGCAGCGCGCCGTGATCGAGCGTGAGCATGTGCGAGCCGAACACGTAAAACGTGCCGCGCACGTTCCTGTCCGCCGCGCCGATCACGCGCTCATAATCGGCGAGCCGGATGCGGAAGTTGTAGTCCACCGCCGCCACGCGCCCCAAAAGCCCCGCAAGCTTTCCGCTGACGTAGACGACGTCGCCCTCGTGCAGGTCAAAGCGGTCGTTATAGTAGCTGAAGGCGCGGCTACGCTCGGGAAAGTACACGCGCACGACCGACGGAACGGCCGCCGCCTCCGGCTGCGCGGCCGGGGTTGGAGACGCTGCCTCGGGCGCTCTGGACTGCACGCAAAAACCGATCGGATGCTTCATAAAAACCCCTCCTCAAATCAAAACTTCTGTTCTTTGATCTCAGAATAGCACAAGAGCTGTCCCATAAACCACCCAGTGCGCCCCTGCACATTTCGTGCAGGGGCGCACCCAGCTTGTAAAAAACCTCGTAGAGTTTCGCCGCCGGCGCGGCGAAAGAAAGTCTAATCATTTTCTCAGGCGACATGTGCGGCTGAGAAAATACTTCTCGGCCTGCAAACGTGCGCGCCGCCCGCCTTTGGCGGACGGCGCGTGCGCTGCAGTCAGGCCGCAAACCCATTTGTCAAAAAAGTAACACTTTTTTGACAGTCTCAGTGCGCCCTTGCACATTTCGTGCAGGGGCGCACCTTTGTCTATTTTGGAGGGAGAAAGGAAACTTGTTTATTGTCCGGGACGGCCGCCTTTGCCGCCGTTCCCGTCGGGGGGCGTGCCCATGCCGCCGCCGTTCCCGTCGGGCGGCATGCCCATATTGCCGCCACCGGGCTGACCGCCCATGCCGCCGCCCATGCCGCCGGTGCCGTAGATGAGGCTCTCGAGCGTGACGTCGGTGCTCTCACCGCCCATGGTGACGGTATACGTGCCGCCCTGCTTGAGCGCCGGAGTGCTCACGATGACACAGCTATAAGCCTTCGCGGGCGCAAACTCCGCGAGCACGCTGCCGCTCGCGTCCGTGACGCGGATGGCCTCGGTCGAGGCGCTCCGGCTTGTGAGCAGGATGCTGCCCTGCGTGGAGTCCGTGCCGAAGTTCTGCGCCATGCCGCTGTATCCCGCTGCGATGACGGTGCCGCCCGTGACGGTGGCCGAGCCGTCATAGTCGAGGGCGCTGTCGCCGTCGCTCATCGGGCCGGAGACGTAGATCTCGCCGCCGGAGACGGTCAGAGCGCCGTTGGAGTCGATGCCGTCGCCGCTCGCGTCGATGCGCAATGTGCCGCCGGAGATCGCGATGCTGCTGTCGGAGCTGCCGCTGAAGCGGTCCGGCCCGCGGCCGCCGAAGCCGCTCTGATCCGCGCCGCCCGCGGCATTGAGCCCGTCGTCACTCGAGACGATATCGATCGTGCCGCCGGAGATGGTGATCGTCTGCCCCTCAATGCCTTCGTAGCATTTCGGGATGTCGATCGTCCCGTCCATGATCGTGACGGCGTTGTCCGCGTGCACGCCGTCGTCTCCGGTCGTGACGGTGAACGTGCCGCCGGAGACGGTCACATTGCCGTTTGCGTGCACGGCATCGTCTGCGCAGTCGAGCGTGCAGCTGCCGCTGCGGACGGTGATGTCCGTGCCGGCCTTGATGCCCTTGGCGCTCGTGTCGTCGGCAAGTGCGCCGCCGCTGCCGCCGCCGGAGGTGACGGTGCCGGTGGTGTCAAAGAGCGTGAGCGTCGTCTCGGCCTGAATGCCGTCCTCGCCCGCCGTGAGCGTGAGCACGGACGCGCCGATGAGAACGCAGCCGAGCGCCGTGTCGCTGTCATTGGTGGCACGCAGCGCGTCGCCGCCGCTCGTCACGGTCACATCCGCCTGCTTGAGCACGAGGCAGTCCTTACCGTTGATGCCGTGGTTTGCCGCCGTGACGGACACGGCCGTGTCCACGATCTTCAGGGTGTCCTTGCCGGTGATGCCGTTGCCGGCATTGCCCGTCACGGTGAGCGTGCCGCCGCCTGCGATGATGAGGTCGCTCTTCGCGTACAGGCAGGCGTTCGGCTCTTCGTCGGCGGCGGAGGAAACACCGTCGCCGTAGTCGTAGCTGCTGCCGTCCGTAAGTGTGCTGGCCGTGCCGTCCGGGAGATAGAGGAGCACGCTCGCCGCCTTATAAATGTAGAGCGCGCTGCTGTCGGAGCAGGTGATATCCGCATCCTGCAGCACGAGTGTCACGTCCGCGTCCGGCGCGTTGACGAGCACGCGCCCATCCGTGAGCGTGCCTGTGAGCACGTACACGCCGCCGTCCGAAACGGTCACGTCGTCCGTTCCCGAGAGCGTGATCGTCGTTGCGTTCGTGAGATCCGGCGCGGCCACATCTGCGTCGTAGAGCTGCTGCGCGACGGAATCGTCATTTGTATCGGTATCGGTGCCGGCGTCGGTGGTTTTCCCGCACGCGCACAGTACACCGATCAGCAGGGCCGCGCACAGCAGCACGGCCAAAATGCGTTTGGCTGGGTTCATGCCGTTTGCCTCCTTGTTCGTTTCTGGCGTCAGCATATCGCGGCAAGCTAAAGGCTGCCTAAAGGAAAGACGGAAATTTTCTTTAGGTTCTCTTTAGGCGGCGGGGGTATTCTGCCGGCAGAAAGGGGGCCACCGACATGGCCGATACCACACAGTACAGCTTTGTGCGCTATGAGCAGAAGTATTTTCTCACGCCGCAGCAGCAGGCGGCGCTGCTCGAGTGCATCGCACCTCACATCCGGCGCGACGTGTATGGCCGCTACACGATCTGCAGCCTCTATTATGATACGGACGACTGGCGGCTCATCCGCGCGTCGCTCGAAAAGCCTGCGTATAAGGAAAAGCTGCGCGTGCGCAGCTACGGCGTCCCGACGGACGGCGGGCACGTCTTTGTCGAGATCAAGAAAAAGTATGACAGTGTGGTCTATAAGCGCCGCATCACGGCGTCTCCCACGGACGCGGCAGCATTCCTGCGCACCGGGAAAAGCACACAGCCGCTCGGCCAGATCGGCCGCGAGATCGCATGGTTTCAGCATACCTACCACGCCGGGCCAAAGGTGTTTCTCGCCTATGACCGCGCGGCGTTTTCCGGCGCGGACGATCCCGCCGTGCGCATCACGTTCGACACGGACATCCGCTGGCGCACCACGGCGCTCGACCTGCGCTGCGGCGACTATGGCGCGCCGCTGCTGCCGCCGGAGCAGATCCTCATGGAGCTTAAGCTCCCCGGCGCGTGCCCGCTGTGGCTCAGCCGCGCACTGACGGATATCGATGCGCGCCAGACGTCGTTTTCCAAGTACGGCGCGTGCTATAAGACCTATATTCTCCCCAACGAATCGTTTTCAAAGGAGGCGCTTTGCAGTGCTTGATTCCATCCTCGCATCCGGGCTTACGCTCCCGGCTTTCCTCGTCTGCACGGCGGTGTCGCTCGTGCTCGGCATCGCCACGTCTTTCCTCGGTATGTACCGCTCGAAGTGCAGTCAGGGCTTTGCCGTCACGGTCGCGGTGCTGCCCGCGATCGTGCAGATCGTCATCCTGCTCGTCAACGGCAACGTCGGCGCGGGCGTCGCCGTCGCCGGGGCGTTCAGCCTCGTGCGCTTTCGCTCCGTGCCCGGCACGGCACGGGAGATCGGCGTGATCTTCCTCGCCATGGCGCTCGGCCTTGCGACCGGCATGGGCTATGTCGCGCTCGCGGCGGTGTTTTTCGTCATCATCGCGGCGGTGCTCCTGCTGCTGACGCGGCTGGACTTCGGCACGCGGCGCACCGATGAGCGCCTGCTGAAGATCACCATTCCGGAAAACCTCGACTACGACGGACTGTTTGACGATCTGCTTGACACCTACACCACCGCGCACACGCTCGAGCGCGTCAAGACCGCCAACATGGGCACGCTCTACGAGCTGCAGTACCGCGTCACGCTGCGCGACGCGCAGGTGCCCAAGGCCTTTCTCGATGCCCTGCGCTGCCGCAACGGCAACCTGAACATCACCTGCGGGCGCGAGCAGACGGGTGAGGCGCTGTGAAAATGCTTGCGTTCCGGGCAGAAAACTTCTAAAATAAAGCCGGGTGATGCACCATGCGACTGCTGATCGCAGAGGACGAGCGCGACCTCGCCGAGGCGCTGAGCGTCTTTTTTGAGAAAAATCAATTCACGGTCGATACCGTCTACAACGGCTTCGACGCCTACGAATACGCCGTCACGGGCGACTATGACGCCATCGTGCTCGATGTCATGATGCCGAAGCTGAGTGGTGTCGAGGTGCTCGAGCGGCTGCGCGCCGAAGGGGTGCGCACGCCGGTCATGATGCTCACGGCCAAGGCCGAGAAGGACGACCGCATCACGGGCTTCAACGCCGGGGCGGACGATTACCTGCCCAAGCCCTTCGCGCCCGACGAGCTCATCTGCCGCGTGCGCGCCATGCTGCGCCGCGGCGGCGAGTACCGCCCGACGGTGCTTACCTTCGGCGACGCGGCGCTCGACTGCAGCACGGGTATGCTCTCGTGCGCGGGGCAGAGCGTGCGCCTGAGCGGGCGCGAGTTTCAGGTAATGGAGCTGTTTCTGCGCGCGCCGAAGGTCGTGCTCTCGGCAGAGCGCATTCTCGAGCGCGTCTGGGGCTGGGACAGCGACGCGGAGATCAACGTCGTCTGGGTGCACATCTCGAACCTGCGCAAGAAGCTCAAGGGCATCGGCTCGTGCGTGACCATCCGCGCCAACCGGGGGCTGGGCTATGTGCTGGAGGCCGGCGATGATTGAACGGCTGCGAAAACGCTTCATCCGCATCGCAACGCTGGCCGTTGCGGGCGTTTTGCTGCTGCTGTGCGTGACGGTAAACGCGGCGAACTACATCTCCGCCGACCGGCAGCTGACGCAGATGCTGCGCATGATCTGCGACAATCAGGGCACGGTGCCGCACTTTCCGCCCGACGGCGGCAAGCACGGGCAGAAGCCCGACGGTCCGTTCACGCCCGAGACGCCGTACTCTACGCGCTACTTCGTGCTGCGCTATAACGGCGACGGCGATCTCGAGCAGGCAGATCTGACGCATATCGCCGCCGTTTCCGAGAGCGACACGGCGCAGTATCTCACCGCCGCGCTGCGCCACGGCGCGGGCTTCGGCTACACGGCGGGGTATAAATACTACGTCGTCCATACGGACACCGACCGCTGGATGGCCGTCTTTCTCGACTGCTATCAGCAGATGCACGCGGTCGTGACGTTTGCGTGGATGTCGCTGGCGGCGATGGCCGTGTGCGTGGTGCTGGTGTATGGCATCGTCGTGCTCTGCTCGCGCCGGGCCATCGCGCCGGTCGTGCAGGCGTCCGAGCGGCAAAAGCAGTTCATCACCGACGCCTCGCACGAGCTCAAAACGCCCATTACCGTCATCGCTACGAGCCTGAAGGTGCTGGAGATGGAGGTCGGGCAGCAAAAATGGATCGACAAGGCGGAAAGCCAGACCGAAAAGCTCACGGAGCTTGTAAACGAGCTTGTCACGCTCTCGCGCATGGATGAGGAAGCCTCGCCTCTGCAGATGGCGGACTTTCCGGTCAGTGATGCGCTCACGGAGACGGCGGAGTCGTTTCGCGATTTTGCGGCGTCCGCCGGTCACACGCTTGTCGTGCGCGTGACGCCGGGGCTGACCTACTGCGGCGACGAGTACGCCATCCGGCAGCTCGTGTCGATCCTGCTCGACAACGCCGTCAAGTATGCTGCGCCGGAGGCGACCATCGTCTTTTCTCTGGAAAAGGGGCGGCACGGTGTCGTCATCCGCACGGAAAACCCGTGCGACACGCTCAACACGGCCGCGCTCGGGCGGCTCTTTGACCGCTTTTACCGCGCAGATCCCGCCCGCAGCGGCGAGACCGGCGGTTTTGGCATCGGTCTCGCCATTGCGCGCAGCATCGCCGAGGGGCATCACGGCACGATCCGCGCCGAGAGCCCCGACGGCTGCACAGTCATATTTACGGCGGAATTGAGGTGAAAACTGCGATGAAGCATATGCGTATCCTGATTTTTGTCCTTGCGCTCGCGCTGCTGTGCGCGGGCTGCGCATCCGGCGGCACGGCGGAGGAAACACCCGCCCCGGATATGAGCGATCTCCCGCTCGACGGCGGCTATGCCTACCTGCGTGTGGAGGTCCTCTCGTGCGACAAGGACGCCAAGACGCTGGAGGTGCGCGTGCTCGATTTCGGCGACGCCGACGGCGTGAACGTCGGCGCGGTTCCGGTGGGCACACAGGGCACGGCCGACTGCGCCGACCTGCTGTCGATGGCCATGATGATCGACTCCGGCGAGTGGATCATCACCTACGCAGACCTCGGGCAGCAGACGTTCCCGCTGCGGCTGACGTCGATCGAGAACCCGGAGCACTTCGCCGAGCGCGCGGGGAAATAAAAAAAGACCGGCTGAGGTTTTTCCTCAGCCGGTCTTTCGTATTACCAGAATTTCTTTCGCTTGCACACCCACAGGCTGATGCCCACGATCACGATGCTCACGACGACGATGACCGGGTAGCCGTACTTCCACGTCAGTTCCGGCATGCCGGCAAAGTTCATGCCGTACCAGCCGACGAGCAGCGTCAGCGGCAGGAAAATGGTCGTCACGATCGTCAGAATCTGCATGATGCGGTTTTGCCGGATGTCGATCTCCGCCTGGAAGAGGCTCTGCACCTGCGTGCACGATTCGCGCAGCAGCTGCGATTCCTCGCGCAGACGGATCACCCGATCCTCGAACATGCGAAACAGCAGCTGCTCGCCGTCGGAGAAGAAGCCGTTTTCGTTCTCACGCAGCTCACAGGCCACGTCGTCGAGCTGCGAGTAGTAGCGAAACCAGGCGCTGGTCTCCTTGCGCAGCACGGTCATCGGTGCGGAAAAGCCGTCGAGCTCGTCCGCCAGTACCCGGTCCTCGAGCGCCTCGATGCGGTCGGCAAGCTTTTCGAGCCGGTGCAGGTCGCGGGCGATGAGCTGCTCAAAAAAGTCGTAGAGAAACCGGCCGACACTGCCGTCAGTCCAGCGCTTTTCACGGGCGATGCGGCGCAGCACTCCCTGCAGCGCGTTCTCGTCATCCACGAGCACGACGCGCGCCGCCGTGACGAGATAGCCGCAGGCGAGCGGCTTGCCGTCCTTGCCCTGACACGGCAGCACGAGCGTTCCTGACAGGCAGTCCGAGCGCACCTCGGCCTTGCACACGCGCGCATCGCGCGCCGGCGGCGTGTGGTGCAGTGTCCGCTCCAGACCGGGCAGCGCCGGCTGGTGCGACAATTCTTCGGACGTCAGCAGCACAACGGCGGGCTGTTCGGGCGCAGGCTGCCGCTCCTGCTGTGTGAGCGTCTGCCCGATGGTATACCAATACAAATGCGGTCCCTCCCATAAGTCGCGGTTTTTCTCCATTGTAGCACACCGGGCGCGCGGACACAATGTCCGGCTGGAAATCGGGGCGCGGGTGTGCTATACTGAGCAAAATTGCACTTTGGGGGAAGCATCATGATCGTCTATTACACCGGCACCGGCAACAGCCGCTATGTTGCCCAGCGCTTCGCCGCCGCCCTCGGCGATGATCTCATCACCGCGAATGAATACATCAAAAACGACACGCCTGCCGCGCTGCACTCCGACCGGCCGTGGGTGTTCGTCTCGCCGACCTACGGCTGGCAGATCCCGCACATCTTTGCCGATTTTCTGCGCCGCGGCAGCTTCACCGGCAGCCGGGAGGCTTACTTTGTCATGACCTGCGGCAGCGAGATCGGCAACGCCGGCAGCCGCATCGCGGCGCTGTGCGCGGACATCGGGCTCGATTACCAGGGCGTGCTGCAGGTCGTCATGCCGGAAAACTATGTCGCCATGTTCTATGTGCCCGGCGCGGAGGAGTCTGCGCAGATCATCGCGGCGGCACAGCCGTCGATCGACCGCGGCATCGCCTGCGTGCAGCGCGGCGAGCCGTTTCCCGCGCCGAAGGTCAGCCTCATCGACCGCTTCAAGACCCACCCGGTGAACGGGATCTTCTACAAGTTCTTCGTCAAGTCCGGACCGTTCACGGTCTCGGATGCGTGCATCGGCTGCGGCAAGTGCGCGCTGAGCTGCCCGGTCAACGGCATCGACATCATCGAGCGAAAGCCGCGCTGGAACGGCGCGTGCACGCACTGCATGGCCTGCATCTGCGGCTGCCCGATCAGCGCCATCGAGTACGGACGCAAGAGTCTCGGCAAGCCACGCTATCAGTGCCCGGAATATAAATAAGAAACGATCCCCGCGCCGTTCATCCGGCGCGGGGATTTCTGTTTACAGATAGCATTCCGGCCGCCGCTGCCTGAGGTACGGGCGCTTGCGCTCGCGCCAGAGCCGCGCCTCGGCGAGGTCGAGCTCCTGCACGATGAGCCGCTCGCGGTCGTCGGCTTTACAGAGCACGTCGCCGCTCGGGTGCACGATGAGCGACTCACCGGCAAAGTCCATCCCGTCCTCGCGCCCCACGCGGTTGCACATGGCGACGAAGATCTGGTTCTGCATCGCCTGCACGCGGATCTCCCACTCGAAGAGCTCCATGGGTTCGCTCTTCGTGTTCGCCGTCGGGATGATGACAAGATCCGCGCCCTTGAGCGCGCACGTGCGGATGCTCTCCGGCAGGTGCCGGTCGAAGCAGATCACGATGCCGACGCAGCCCCACGGCGTGTCGAACACGAGAAAGCCGTCCTCGGACGGGGTGTAATAGTCGCGCTCGTAAAACTGCGCCGCCTGCATGATGTGCACCATTTTGGCCACGCCCGCGCAAGTTCCCTCCGGCGTCAGCCAGAGGGAGGCATCATAGCGCTTTCCGTCCTGCTCGAGGTACATGTTCGGCGAGAGGTAGAGCCCGCGCTCCTTCGCCTTGTCCGCGAAGGCCTGTACCGTCGGGCTGCCCGCCGGGACAACATAGGCATCTGCGTTTCGCCCCGCATACTGCGGGAAAAACGGTGTGAGCTGCACCTCCGGGAAAAACAGCAGGTCACTGCCCGCAGCAGCGTCGCAGAAGGCGATGGATTTTTTCAGGTTTTCGTCCATGCTTCCGCTCATGGACATCTGCGCCATGGCAAGCTTCATACACTTGCTCCTTTCATGCGTCCTGCACGGTCAGGTGCAGCACGTCCGGCCGCGCGTAGTGCCCGCACACATCGAGCTCCATGCGGCTGGCGGGCACGCGATGCATATCAAGGTCGGCATAGAGGATGTCCTCCCGATCCCACACCGGCTGCACGACATAGTGCCCGTAGGGGTCGACGATGCAGCTGCCGCCGCGGCAGGGGATGTCGTTCAGGCGCGCGAGCTCTTCGGGACAGTGCAGCCCGGCTGGGTAATCTGCGCGGTGAAAGACCATGTCGCAATTGATGAAGTAGCACCGACCCTCGAGCGCGATGTGCTGCACGGTGGCCTGCCATTCGGGGTTGTCGTTCGTGTTCGGCGAGATGTAGAGCGTCACGCCCTTTTCATACAGCGCCGTGCGTGCCAGCGGCATATAGCTCTCCCAGCAGATGAGGCTGCCCATCGGCCCCCACGGCGTGTCCACGACCGGGAAATACCCGCGGTCGGCATCGCCCCAGACCACGCGCTCCGCGCCCGTGGGCTTGAGCTTGCGGTGCACGGGCGCGAGCGTGCCGTCCGGGCAGAAGATGAGGTTGGCGTTATAGAGCGTGCCGGTCACGCCGTCGCGCTCCGATACACCGATGCTCACGTATGCGCCCGCGGCCTTTGCCGCCGCGGCGAGGCGCTCCGTCTCCGGCCCGGGCACGACGATGGAGTTGTCGCAGTAAAGCTGCCAGTCCTTCCGGCCATCCTCATTGCGCGCGCCGACCGTGAAGCCGAAGGTCATGCCGTAGGGGTAGCCGGGGATGAACAGCTCCGGGAACACGATCAGCTCCGCGCCCTGCTGCGCGCATTCCGCGATCAGGCGCACGGCCTTGTCCGTGCACGCGGTCTTGTCAAACAGCACCGGCGCCGCCTGTACGACGGCGATGCGGCACGTCGGTTTGAGATCCTTCATAGGTAAGCCTCCTTGCACTGGTACGTTTCTGCCCTTAAAATAACACGGCCTTGATAGGAATTCAAGACGCAAAAACGCCCGCACGGGGACCCGTGCGGGCGTTTTCGGCAGCTTTTCAAAGACTTCGTAGAGTTTGCGCCCGCAGGCGCAAAGAAAGTCCAATCATTTTCTCCGGCGACATGTGCGGCGGAGAAAATACCGCTCGGCTCGCAAACGTGCGCGCACGGCGCGTGCGCTGCAGCGAGCCGCGATCTTTTCAAACGAGAGCCCAACGCAGTGGGTCTCGTTTGAGCGTGTCAAACTCTGTTTGACGCGCAAAAAACGCCCGCACGGTGTGCGGGCGTTTTCGGCTTGGCAGATTTCGCAAAAAGGCTTCAGGCAGCCTTGGTCTTGTCGGGGACGAGCTTGTGCGCGATCACGCACAGAAGCATCGTGGCGGCCATGTCGGGCAGCGTGTTGCCGACCGGGATGTCCACGTTCATGAGCACGCGGTAGAGCGCGAAGCCCAGCACCCAGACGACGGCGTTGCACACGTCCAGCTTTCCGCGCGCACCGCCGCGGCGCAGCAGGAAGAAGTCCGTGATCTGGATGGCGATCATCGGCGCGAACACCGAACCGATGAGGTAGAGGAAGTTCGTGATGTCGTCCATCGGGAAGCAGATGGCGCAGACCGTGCCGATGACGGTCACGATGAGCGCGGCATACTTGCCGTTGATCTTCTTCGACAGAGACTCGGCCGAGATGCCGGCGCTGTACGCGTCGAGGAAGGTCGTCGTGACGGTCGAAAGAATGAGGATGAGCAGCGCGGCCACGCCGAGACCGGCCTTGACCATGATCAGCGCGATGTCGCCCTCGCCGGTGAAGATGGCGGCGCCCATGCCGATGAGATACATCCAGCAGCTCACGACGCCGTAGGTCAGCGTGCTCGAGAGCGTGGCGGCAAAGGGCTTTTCGGCCTCGCGCGTATAGTCGGAGATGAGCGGCAGCCACGACAGCGGCATGGCCACGGCGAGCTCGACTGCCGCGCCGAAGCTCAGGCTGTCGTCCGGCACCGTGACGGGCGTTCCGCCGCGAAAAACGACCACGCACAGCACGATCGAGAGGATGAACAGTGCGGCCATGGCGATCTTGTTGACCCAGCCGAGATTTTTGATGCCGATGGCGATCCACAGCACGATCAGTCCGCCGATGACCAGACACCACACCCATTTGCCGATGCCGAGCACGGTGTTCGTGGCGAGCGCGCCGTCATAGATCATGATCGACGTCCAGCCGACGAGCTGCAGCACGTTGAGCGCCGCGAAAAACAGGCAGCCGATGCGGCCGAAGCTCAGCTCGACCGTGCCCATGGCGCTGAGGCCGGTGCGGCCGCCGATGAGTCCGGCGAAGAAAAACATCGCGCAGCCGATGACGTGGCCGAGCAGGATGGCGAGCAGACCCTTGGTGAAGCCGAGGGGCGCGAAATACGTGCCGGTGAGGATCTCAGCGATGGACACGGCCGCGCCGAACCAGATGAGGCCGTTCTGGAAGCTGGACGTCTTTTTCATCTTCCGGCCTCCTGACGGTATTCGGGCTTGAGGTCGAACGCGTGGTCCATCGGACCGGAGCCCGCGCCGAGGTCGAGCATGGCGGCCAGTGCGCCGGAGAGATACGCCTTCGCGCGCTGCACGGCCGTGTCGAGGTCATAGCCCTTGGCGAGGTTTGCCGCGATCGTGCTCGAGAGCGTGCAGCCTGTGCCGTGGGTGTTGGGGTTATCGATGCGCTTGCCGTTGAACCACGCATAGCCGCCGTCACGGTACAGGAGGTCGTTGGCGTCGTTGAGCCGGTGCCCGCCCTTGCACAGCACGGCGCAGCCGTAGCGCTCGCTGATGACCTTTCCGGCGGCGATCATGTCGTCGGGGGAGGTGATGGACAGTCCCGAGAGCACCTCCGCCTCCGGGATGTTGGGCGTGAGCACGGTGGCAAGCGGCAGCAGCCGCGCCTCAAGCGTGGCAATGGCGTCCTCGGAGATGAGGCGCGCGCCGCTCGTGGCGACCATCACGGGGTCGACGACGATGTTTTTCGCCCCGTAATGCTGCAGCCGCTCGGCGATGACCTCGATGAGGCCGGAGGATGCGACCATGCCGATCTTCACCGCGTCGGGCCGGATGTCGGTAAAGACGCTGTCGATCTGCTGGGCGAGAAACTCCGGGGTCACTTCAAAAATACCCTGTACGCCGGTCGTGTTCTGGGCGGTCAGCGCCGTGATCGCACTCATGGCAAATACGCCATTCATGGTCATGGCTTTCAGATCGGCCTGAATACCGGCGCCTCCGCTGGAATCGCTTCCGGCGATCGTTAATGCTGTTTTCATGTTCTGTCTCCTTTTCAGCATCAATTTTGTTGAGCGACAGAAAGTGGTGCCCCCGATCTGCCGCTGTTTTTATTTGTATCTGCGCCTGTGCGCAGAGGGGGTCAGAGTTCCAGCGCCGTGCGCACGGCGGTCTTGAGCGCGCGCGTGGCAGCGGGGATGTCCGGCTGCGCGAAGATCGCGCTCACGACGGCGACGCCGACGATGCCGCTGCCGGAGAGCCGGGCGACGTTGTCCTTCGTGATGCCGCCGATGGCAATGACGGGGATGGACACGGCCGCGCAGATCTCGCGCAGGGTGTCATAGCTCACGGCGTTGGCGTCGGTCTTTGTCCCGGTCGGGAACACGGCGCCCACACCGAGATAGTCCGCGCCCTCGCGCTCGGCCAGCAGCGCATCCTCCACGGTCTGCGCCGACACGCCGAGAATTTTGTCCGGGCCGATGAGCGCGCGCACTTTGCCGGCTGCCATGTCGCTCTGGCCGACGTGCACGCCGTCGGCGTCCGTTTCGATGGCGAGCGCCACGTTGTCATCAAGCACGAACGGCACGCCGTACTGCCTGCACAGCGCTTTGAGCGCGACGGCCTCTTCCTTGAAGTGCGCCTCGTCGAGTTCCTTCTCGCGCAGCTGTAAAAACGTTGCGCCGCCCTGCAGCGCCTGCTCGGCCTGCTCGTAGAGCGTCTGGCCGTGCAGCCACGAGCGGTCGGTCACTGCATAGAGCAGCAGGGAAGCATTATCGCAGTTCATACTTGGCTCCTTCCTCCAGCGCGTCGCCGGTCATGTTGAAGATCGCATCAATGATACGGCTGCGGTAGGTGCTGTTGCCGTCGCCGGGCTGCATATTCGCCCAGCCGATCTCGCCCGCGAGACCCATCATGCACACGGCGGCAGCCGCGGCTTCGAGCTTGTGCTCGGGATTGGCGACGAGAAACGCCGTCGTCAGCGCCGAGAGCTGGCAGCCCGTGCCGGTGATGCGGCTCATCTCCGGGCGGCCGTTGCGGATGCACCAGCAGCGCTCGCCGTCGCTCACGAGGTCGATCGCGCCGGTCACGGCGATGATGCAGCCGGTCTGCTTGGCGAACGCCTTGACCAGCGCCACGCCGTCGTCGAGATTTGCCTCCGTCACGGCGTCGACCGCATCGGCGTCCACGCCCTTGGTCGTGCCGCTGCCGATGCAGAGGGTCTTGATCTCGGAGATGTTGCCGCGCACGGCGTCAAAGCGCACCTCGCGCATGAGGCGGTTGGCCGTGTCGGTGCGCAGACGGCTCGCACCCGCGCCCACGGGGTCGAGCAGGACAATGTGCCCGAGGGCGTTTGCCTTCCTGCCGGCGAGGAACATGGAGGGGATGGTGTTTTTGTTGAGCGTGCCGATGTTGATGTTCAGGCCGCCGCAGATGCTCGTGATGTCCTCGACATCGTCTGCGTCGTCGGACATGATCGGCGAGCCGCCGGCCGCCAGCAGGACGTTTGCGACGTCGTTGACGGTGACGTAGTTTGTGATGTTGTGCACGAGCGGTGTTTTCGCACGCACGTTTTCCAGCATGGTCTTGAGGATCTGTTCCATAGCTATAAGCTCCTTTCGGGGTGTAAAAAAACAGCAGCGCCCGTAAAGAGTGCTGCTGTTGCGGTCCGGCAGTATGAATCCCTACGTTGGCATTGTCCAAATCAGGTGTGCGGGTCTAAGCGGATGCTTACTCTCAGCCGAGCGGCTCCCCGTGTTTGTTACACTTCATGATAGGACGAAACCGCCGGCTTGTCAAGGCAGGAATGTAAAATCTTCACCGTTTTGCGGCACGGGAACTTTACATGGCCGCGATTTCAGACTTTACACGCGCTGTGTAAAACAGAAACGTGAGCTTGTAAGCGCCAAAATCTTGAATGTTACAGGAGGAAGAGATGAACCATTCCAAACGCATCGGGTCCCGCTTGCTGCCGCCCGCGCTTTTTCGCATTTGCTGCTGTATTTTGGTTGCAATCGGGCCTCCGGCATGATACAGTTAAGATGCCGTGATGTAGCTGTTTTTACATAAGGCGGCTGCAGATTTTACACGGTGGGAAGGAATACAGTTGTGCGGCCCTGCGCCGCGCATATGTAGGAGACTATATTAACAGGAGGAAGAAATGAAAACCAAAATGCACAATGGAAGCAGACTGCTGTCGCTGCTGCTGGCGGTAGTCCTTGTCTTCACGCTGACGGTTCCGGCGCTTGCGGCGGAAAAGCCGCAGGACATGAACCTGAGGATCGCCGTCATGTCCGACCTGCACTATCTCTCGCCGGATATGATCGCAGACACGGAGGACTTTGAGCATGCGTTCAACAGCGACCGCAAGCTGCTCAAGGAGAGTTCATCCGTCCTTCACGAGATGCTCGAGCGTGTCCGTGCGGACAAGCCCGACATCCTTCTCGTGTCCGGCGACCTGACCAAGGACGGCGAGCAGGAGTGCCACGCGGCGCTGGCAAAGCAGCTGCAGCAGCTGCAGCAGGATGTTCCGGGTCTGAAGATCTATGTCATCAACGGCAACCATGACATCCGCAATTACAATGCCAAGAACTTCAACACCGCCGACGGCAAGGCCGTGCCTGCCACGCGCACGGAGCCGGAGGACTTCAAGCAGATTTATGACTTTGTTTACTCCGACCCGACCGTCATCGCGACCTTCACTCCGGCCGAGGGCAATAAGGCCGGCGGTCTGTCCTATGTTGCGCGGCCGGTCGAGGGGCTGACCATTATCGCCATGGATACCTGCCGCTACAGCTCGGACAACACCTCCAACGGCGACGATGAGCATGAGACGAGCGGCGCCATCAGCGCCGACCTGGAAAAGTGGGTCATCGAGCAGACCGCTGCCGCCAAGGCGCGCGGCGACCTTGTCATCGGTCTGGAGCACCACGGTCTGGTGCCGCACTTTGACGTGCAGCCCACCATCCTGCCCATGTACCTTGTCAACGGCTATGAGCGCATTGCGCAGGAGTATGCCGATGCCGGCATGAGCGTTGTCTTCACCGGCCATATGCACGCGGTCGACATCGCCGCTATGACCACGAAGGCCGGCAACACCTTCTATGACATCGAGACCGGCTCTGCGCTGACGTATCCGTGCCCGATCCGCTTTGTCGATCTGCGCCGCAGCACGGTCGGCGGTGAGACCAACACCTACATGAGCGTGAGCACCAAGACGCACATCGGCCCCATCCATTACACCGATCCCGCCACGGGCGTTGCGTATGTGATCGACGACCTGACCGAGTATGCCCGGGAATTCGGCTTCACGACCGATATGCTCAAGACGGTCGCGGGTGACTTCATCAAGTCCTTCTTCGGCAAATACCTGCCGAACGACACGTGGCCGGTCACAAAGATCATCGCGAACATCGACCAGATCATTGACGACGTGGCGGCCGTCCCGATCGCCGAGGGCAACAACCTGCTCGACTTCGCCAACTGGATCTATCGCTGCAACCTCGCCGGTGAGGATGACGGCAACTACCCCGCATGGGTGCAGTCCGGCATCGACCAGCTCAAGAGCGGCGCACTGCTCGATCAGGTGCTCGACATCGTTGCCAAGGACGCATTCGGCCGCGGCAGCGTGCTGTTCACGAAGTTCCAGGGCCTGTTCACCAAGTACCTCAAGAGCCAGCTCAACGACCTGCTCGTGAAGATCGTCGTCTCCATGAGCGTGGACAACAACTGCCCCGACGACAACGACAAGACCATTCTGCTCGAGGGCAGCAATGCGCAGGTGCGCCTCCTGCCCGTCACCGGCAGCAGCGCTGCGACCACGCAGGCGTATGTGCAGGGTGACACTGCCACGGTGTTCCTGACCAGCCGCCAGCTCCGTGCGGCGACCGGCGCGCAGTCCGGCGTGGCCGTGACGGTCGATGCCACCGATCCCGCCGTGGGTACGGTCGTTCTGGCCGGCCGCTCGATCGCCAATGCGTGCGATGCGGGTGCTGCAGCGCTGCAGGTGAAGTTCCGGTCCGGAACGGTCACGCTCGATGCGCGTGCGCTCGCGGCGCTTGACCTGCACAAGGATGTCGCTGTCTCGCTTGCAAGCGGCGCTTCTCTCAACGCCGCGCAGCAGCGTGCCCTCGGCTCGCAGGCCGCTGCGGCGACGCTTGCCAATGCTTCCGTTCTGGTTGACGGTGCGGCGGCGAGCTGTCCTGCCGGCAGTGTGCGCGCCGCAGTGGCCGTGAACGCGGCGGATGATCTGACCGCGTGGAGCCTCGCGGACGACGGCAGCATCTCCGCCGTCGGCGGCGCTTACGACGCCGGACAGCAGACCTACGCCTTCGATGTGGTCAACGGCGTGACGGCCATCGCGCGCTTCCCGTTCACGGACGTGGTCGCCGGCACGTGGTACTACGGCGCGGCAGCGTATGCCTACAACAACGGGCTCTTCGCCGGCATGACGCCGACGACCTTCGCGCCGAATGCCACCATGACGCGCGCCATGCTCGTGTCCGTGCTGTGGCGCCTCGCGGGTGCGCCCGCGCCGAAGGCACCCAACACGTTCGTGGATGTGCCGGACGGCGCATGGTATACCGACGCGGTCACCTGGGCTGCGGAAAACGGAGTGGTCTCCGGCATCGGCGGCAGCCGCTTCGATCCCAGCGGCTTCGTCACGCGCGAGCAGACGGCCGAGATCCTCTATAACTACGCGCACAGCAAGGGCTATGACGTCAGCGCGCGCGCCGACCTCACGGCGTTCCCGGACGCCGGCAGCGTGTCCGGCTGGGCGGAGGAAGCGCTCGCCTGGGCGAATGCCGCCGGCCTCATCAACGGCACCGTGCGCGACGGACAGACGATCCTCGACCCGCAGGGCAGTGCCTCGCGCGCACAGGTCGCCATGATCCTCATGAACTACGTCGAGCACGTGGTCAACGCGTAAATCCTCTTTTCAAAGCAACATCCTCTGCGTGGGCGGCGGCAGCCGCCCGCGCTTTTTCATCGCCTTTGCATATCTGATGAAGGATGCGATGCAAAAAAAGTGCGAATTTGTATAAATTTGCAGTTGACATTTCGCCGCGAAGTTTTTATACTCAAACCATCGAGATCATTTCTACAAGATCGGAGCTATGAATATGAACCGCAGCTTCTATTTTGCATACGCTTATTACTTTACTATGCTGCAATAGTAAGGCTGATTTGTGATGCAAAAAAGAGCTCGGATATCGGGTTTGTTTCATGCGGCACAGGTTGAGCCTGTGCCGCATTTTCTTTTTGATATCCAAGAAATCTGCAACATTGTATCGGAGGTAATCATCATGATCGTCGTACTCAAACATGGCGTGGAAGCGGCAAAGCGCACGCAGCTCATCGACTGGCTCAAGGCTCAGGGGCTGGTCATCCACATTTCCGAGGGCGAATATCAGACCGTGCTCGGTCTTGTCGGCGACACGACCAACGTGGACATGGATCTGATCGCGAGTCTCGGCATCGTCGACAGCGTCAAGCGCGTGAGCGAGCCCTTCAAGTGCTGCAACCGCAAGTTCCACCCGGAGGACACTGTCGTTGAGGTCGGCGACGTGAAGATCGGCGGCGGCAACTTCGTCATGATCGCAGGTCCGTGCTCCGTGGAGTCTGAGGAGCAGATCGTCGCGGTCGCGCAGGCGGTCAAGGCCTCCGGCGCGAACATCCTGCGCGGCGGCGCATTCAAGCCCCGCACCTCGCCCTACGATTTTCAGGGGCTCAAGGCCACCGGCATCGAGCTGCTCAAAACGGCACGCGCAGCCACCGGCCTGCCGATCGTGACCGAGATCATGGGCGTGGAGCATCTGCCGCTGTTCGAGGATGTGGATATCATTCAGGTCGGCGCGCGCAATATGCAGAACTTCGATCTCCTGCGTGAGCTCGGCAAGCTGCGCAAGCCCATCCTGCTCAAGCGCGGTCTGGCCAGCACGCTCAAGGAGCTGCTCATGAGCGCCGAGTACATCATGGCCGGCGGCAACGAGCAGGTCATCCTCTGCGAGCGCGGCATCCGCACGTTTGACGACTACACGCGCAACACGCTCGACCTCGCGGCGGTGCCCATGCTCAAGGAGCTGACGCACCTGCCGGTCATCGTCGACCCGAGCCATGCGACCGGCATTGCCCGACTCGTCGAGCCGATGGCGCTCGCCGCGACCGCCTGCGGTGCGGACGGCCTCATCATCGAGGTGCACAACGACCCCATGCACGCGCTGTGCGACGGGGCGCAGTCCCTGCGTCCGGAGGTCTACGACGACCTTGCGCGCAAGGTGCGCAGCATCCGTGAGGTGCTTGCAAAATGACGGTCGGGATCGTTGGTCTGGGGCTGATCGGCGGCTCCCTTGCCAAGGCCTATCATGCAGCCGGCGCGACCGTGCTCGCGTATAACCGCAGCCGCAGCGTGCTCGATTTTGCCGTTATGAGCGGCGTGGTCGACGGCGAGCTCACGCAGGACAATGTCTCCGCGTGCGATCTCGTGCTCATCGCGCTCTATCCTGAGGCGACTGTTGACTGGTTTCGCCGCATGGCGGCGCACATCGGTCCGCACCCCGTGGTGATCGACTGCGGCGGCACGAAGCGCACCATCTGTGCCGCGTGCTTTCCGATTGCGGAGGAATACGGCGTCACGTTCCTCGGCGGCCACCCGATGGCCGGTACGCAGTTTTCCGGCTTTAAGAACGCGAAGGCGGATCTGTTTCACGGCGCGCCGATGGTCATCGTGCCGCCGGACTTTGACGACGTGCTGCTCTTTGACCGCGTCAAGCAGTTGCTCAAGCCCGCGGGCTTTGCGCGCTTCTCGTTCACGACGGCGCAGGCGCACGATGAGATGATCGCCTTCACGTCCCAGATGGCGCACGTAGTCTCGAATGCGTATATCAAGAGCCCTACGGCCTCGCAGCACAAGGGCTTTTCCGCCGGGAGCTACAAGGACATGACCCGTGTCGCGTGGCTGAGCCCCGAGATGTGGGCGGAGCTCTTTCTGGAAAACAAGGATAACCTGCTCCATGAGCTGGACATATTTATAGCGCATCTGGGCGAGTACCGCGACGCGATGCAGCGCGATGATCTGCCCACGCTCACGCGCCTGCTCGACGAGGGCCGCCGGCGCAAGGAGGAGGTGGACAGCCGATGACGACCATCCACGTGACCGCCTCGCGCGAATATGACGTGCTGGTGCAGCCGGGACTGCTCGACGATGCCGGGGCGCAGATCGCGCGCACGCTCGGCACCGGGCGCACGGCGGCCGTCGTCGCGGGCGAGACCGTGGCGGGGCTGTATGCCGCGCGGCTGGAGGCATCGCTCACGCGCGCGGGCTTTCGGGTCGTGACGTTTGCCTATCCCGGCGGCGAGCACTGCAAGACGCTCGCCACCTACGCCGCGCTGCTGGACTTTCTGGCGGCGCACCGCCTGAGCCGCAGCGACCTCATCGTCGCGCTCGGCGGCGGCGTGACCGGCGACCTCGCGGGCTTTGCCGCCGCGACGTACCAGCGCGGCATCCCGTTCGTGCAGGTGCCGACGACGCTGCTGGCCGCGGTGGACTCCTCCGTCGGCGGCAAGACGGCCGTGAATCTCGACAGCGGAAAAAATCAGGTCGGCTGCTTCTACCAGCCGAGCCTTGTGCTCTGCGACCCGGACACTCTGCAGACCCTCCCGCCGGAGGAATACCGCAACGGCTGTGCCGAGGTTATCAAGTATGCCGTGCTGCGCAGCGCGCCGTTTTTTGACGAGCTGCGCGCGCAGCCGGTCAGCGCGCAGGTGGGGCACGTCATCGCGACCTGTGTCGGCATGAAGCGCGATCTGGTCGCGGCCGATGAGTTTGACCGCGGCAGCCGTCAGCTTCTGAATCTCGGCCACACGTTCGGTCACGCGGTCGAGGCGTGCAGCGGCTACACCGTGCCGCACGGCTGCGGCGTGGCCATCGGCATGGCCATCATCGCACGTGCAGCCGCCAGACGCGGCATCTGCACGGACGATACCTGCGCGCAGATCCTCGCGCTCCTGCGGCAGTACGGTCTGCCGACGGAGACGGACTTTTGCCGCGATGCGCTCGCGGATGCCGCGCGTGCGGATAAAAAGATCGCCGACGGGGCGCTGCACCTCATCGTGCCGGAACGCATCGGCTGCTGCCGCATCGAGACGGTCCCGGCGGCGGACATCCCCGCATGGCTCGCGGACGGAGGCATCGTATGAATCAGACCGTTTGCCCCGGGGCGCGCACGGGCAGCGTGCGCATCCCGGCCTCGAAATCACAGGCGCACCGCCTGCTCATCTGCGCCGCGCTCGGCGCGCAGCCGGTGACACTGCAATGTGACGGCATCTCGGCCGACATTGCCGCCACGGTGCGCTGCCTGCGCGCCCTCGGCGCGGACATCACGGACGACGGCGCGGGCACGCTGCACATCGTCCCCATTGCCGGGGAAATGCCGGAGCACGCCGATCTTCTCTGCGGTGAGAGTGGCTCGACGCTGCGCTTTCTGCTGCCGGTCGCGGGGGCGCTCGGCGCGGACGTGACCTTTCATATGCAGGGGCGGCTGCCGCAGCGCCCGCTCTCGCCGCTCGATGCGGTGCTTGCGGCGCATGGCATGACCCTCCGGCGCGACGGTGCGCTGCTGCACGTCAGCGGGCAGCTTCGCCCCGGGGACTATGCACTGCCGGGCGACGTGTCCTCGCAGTACATCTCCGGCCTGCTCATGGCGCTGCCGCGCCTGGCAGGGGAGAGCACGCTCACCGTGACGGGCGGGCTCGAATCCGCAGGCTACATCGCCATGACGGAGGATGCGCTGCGCCTGTCCGGCATCCGCCTGCAAAAAGACGCGCGGACGTATACCGTCCCCGGCGGTCAGACGGCGCAGCTCCCGGCACAGTGCCGTGTGGAGGGCGACTGGTCGAACGCCGCGTTTTTCCTGTGCATGGGTGCGCTCTCACCCGTGGGCATCACGGTCACGGGACTGGCTGCGGCATCGTCTCAGGGGGACCGCGCGGTGCTGGAGCTCCTGCGCCGCTTCGGCGCGGACGTGCACGCGCAGCCGGATGCCGTCACCGTCCGGCGCGGCGCGCTGCACGGCATCACGATTGATGCCGCGCCCATTCCGGATCTCATCCCGGTGCTGAGCGTTGTCGCCGCGCTTGCCGGCGGCGAGACGCAGATCGTCAACGCCGCCCGCCTGCGGCTCAAGGAATCCGACCGCCTCGAGAGTACGGCCGCCATGCTGCGCGCACTCGGCGCGCAGGTGACGGTGCGCGCAGACGGCCTGACCGTGTGCGGACGTCCGGCGCTCACCGGCGGCACGGTCGACCCGCAGCATGACCACCGCATCGCCATGGCGGCCGCCGCCGCAGCCTGCGGCTGCACGGCGCCCGTCACGGTGCGAGACCGCGCCTGTACCGACAAATCCTATCCCCGCTTCTGGGCGGATCTGGCCGCATTGACCGCCGTCCCCGCAGCGGAAACCACGAAACCAGACGAAGGAGCATGACCATGGAACTTAGTGACTATCGCCGCCAGATCGACGACATTGACAGCCAGCTGCTTGCGCTGTTTTACCGGCGCATGGACGTCGCGGCGCAGATCGGCGGCTACAAGAAGGCGCACGGCCTTCCGGCGCTGGACGCCGGGCGTGAGCGCGCGAAGCTGCAGCAGATCGCCGACAGCGCGCCCGAGGCGCTGCGCGATTACACCGTGTCGCTCTATTCGCTCATGTTCGAGCTCAGCCGCAGCTGCCAGAACCGGCTGCTCGGCATCACGAGCCCGCTGACGGCCGAGATCGAGCACGCCATCGCGCACACGCCGCAGCTGTTTCCGGAGCATCCCGCCGTCGCCTGTCAGGGCGTGGAGGGCGCGTATTCGCAGCTCGCGTGCGACCGGCTGTTCACGCTGCCGAACGTGTTTTACTGCGCGACGTTTGACGCGGTGTTTTCCGCCATCGAGAGCGGGCTGTGCCGCTACGGTGTCATTCCGGTGGAAAACAGCACGGCGGGCTCGGTCAATGCGGTGTACGATCTCATGATGCGCCACAACTTCCGCATCGTGCGCAGCGTGCGCCTGAAGATCGACCACTGCCTGCTGGCGAGACCCGGCGCACAGCTGTCGGATATCAAGGAGATCTACTCCCACGAGCAGGCCATCAGCCAGTGCAGCCGCTTTCTGCAGGGTCTGCCGGGCGTGACGGTCGTGTGCTGCGAGAATACCGCCGCAGCCGCAAAGCGTGTGGCCGAGTCCGGGCGCACGGATGTCGCGGCGCTCGCCTCGCGCGCCTGTGTCGGCCTCTACGGGCTGGAGAGCCTCGCCGCCTCCGTGCAGGATCAGGGCAACAACTACACGCGCTTTGTCTGCATCGCCAAGGAGCTGGAGATCTATCCCGGCGCCGACCGCACGAGTCTGATGATGGTGCTGCCGCACAAGCCGGGTTCGCTCTACAAGGTGCTCTCGCGGTTTTATGCGCTCGGCATCAACCTCAACAAGCTTGAGAGCCGCCCGCTGCCGGAGCGCGACTTTGAGTTCATGTTCTATTTCGATCTCGAGACCTCGGTCTATTCGCCGCAGTTTCGCCAGCTCATGGGTGAGCTGCCGGGTCTGTGCGAGACGTTTTCCTATCTCGGCAGCTATCAGGAGGTGGTATGATGCGGTGCGGACTTCTGGGCGAAAAGCTCGGCCACAGCTATTCTCCGGCCATCCACGCAGAGCTTGCGGACTATGCCTATAAGCTCTATGAGGTCGCGCCGGACGCGCTTGCGGCGTTTTTGACCGGCGGCGATTTTGACGCGCTCAACGTGACCATCCCGTATAAGAAGGCGGTCATCCCGTATTGTGCCGCGCTCTCGCCGATCGCGCAAAAGCTCGGCAGTGTGAACGTGCTCGTCCGCCGGCCGGACGGCACGCTCTACGGCGACAATGCCGATGCCTTCGGCTTTGAATACCTTGTGCGCCGCAGCGGTGTGGACGTCGCCGGGAAGAAGGCGCTCGTGCTCGGAAACGGCGGCGCGTCCGCGACCATTCAGGCCGTGCTCGCGCAGCTTGGCGCGCGCGTGACGGTCATCTCCCGCAGCGGCGAGGATAACTACACGAATCTCGAGCGCCACGCCGATGCGCAGGTGATCGTCAACACTACGCCCGTCGGTATGTATCCGAACACCGGCAAGGCCGCCGTCGACCTGCGGCAGTTCCCGCAGTGTGCGCTCGTGCTCGACGTGGTGTATAACCCCGCGCGCACGGCGCTGCTGCTGCAGGCGGAGGCGCTCGGCATTCCGTGTGCGGGCGGACTGTATATGCTCGTGGCGCAGGCAAAGCGCAGCTGCGAGGTGTTCACCGGCACGACCATTGATGACGGCGAGATCCTGCGCATCTACCGCCGCATGCGGCAGGAGATGGAGAACATCGTCCTCATCGGCATGCCCGGCAGCGGCAAGAGCACGATCGCGGCGCTGCTCGCCGAGCGGCTGCACCGGCCGCTGCTCGACAGCGATGCGCAGGTCGTCGAGACGGCGGGGCGTCCCATCCCGGATATCTTCGCCGCCGACGGCGAGGACGCCTTCCGCGCGCTGGAGACGGCCGCGCTCGCCGAGCTCGGCAAGCGTTCGGGCGCGATCCTCGCAACGGGCGGCGGCAGTGTCTGCCGCGCGGAAAACTACCCGCTCCTGCACCAGAACGGCACGATCTTCTGGCTGCGGCGCGACCTTGCGCTGCTGCCGAAGGACGGGCGCCCCATCTCCCAGCGCAGCGACCTCGCCGAGCTCTATGCGCAGCGTGAGCCGCTGTACGCCCGCTTTGCCGACGCCGTCATCGACAATAACGGCACACCGGAGCAGACGGTGCAGCAGATCCTGGAGGTGCTGGCATGAAATTTCTCGTCATCAACGGGCCGAACCTGAACCTGCTCGGCCTGCGCGAGCCCGCCATCTACGGCAGCCGGGACTTTGCCGCGCTGCAGGATTTCATCCGCGCGGCGGCGCGCGAAGCGGGCGTGGAGGTCGAGCTGTTCCAGTCCAACCACGAGGGCGCGATCGTCGATGCGATCCAGGCGGCCTACGGCACGGTGGACGGCATCGTCATCAACCCCGCGGCCTACACGCACACGAGTGTCGCCATTCTCGATGCGCTCAAGGCCGTGGCGCTTCCGGCGGTGGAGGTGCACCTGTCGGACGTCAGCACACGCGAGCCCTTCCGCCAGATCTCCTACGCCGGCATGGCGTGCGTAAAAACGTACATGGGCCTCGGCTTTGAGGGCTACCGGCAGGCAATCTTGTACCTGAAACAGTATCTGGAGGAGGCAAACGCATGATCTCGAAACAAATGCGCGACTGGGGCGCAAACGGCAACTCCATCCGCGAGATCGCTGCCTACGGCGAGCGCCGCGCGGCCGAGATCGGCGCGGAAAACGTCTATAACTTTTCCATCGGCAGCCCGAGCATCGAACCGCCGGACTGTGTGCACGCGGCCGTTGAGCACCTGCTGCATACCGTGCCGCCCACGCAGCTGCACGCCTATGCGCCCGCGCCGGGCATGGCGTCGGTGCGTGAAAAGGTCGCGGCCTACCTCACGCAGACATTCGGCGAGGCGTACCGCGCGCAGGATATCTACATGACCGACGGCGCGTCGAGTGCGCTGGCGATCCTGACGCGCGCGCTCCTCTGCCCGGGGGATGAGGCCATCGTGCTCGCGCCGTATTTCCCGGAGTACGCCGTCTATGCCGAGGCGGCGGGCGGCAGTGTGCGCGTTGTGCCGTGTAAGGCGGATACCTTCGCGCTCGATCTCGAGGCGCTCTCCGCTGCCGTGACGGAAAAGACTGCGCTGCTCATCCTCAACTCCCCGAATAACCCATCCGGCGTCGTCATCTCGCGCCCGGAGCTTGCGGCGCTGAGCGCCATGCTGCGCGAAAAGCAGGCGCGCTACGGTCACCCGATCTACATCATCGCCGACGAGCCGTACCGCGAGCTGGTCTACGGCGGGGTGGAGGTGCCGTTTCTGCCCGCACTCTATCCCAACGCGATCTACTGCTATTCCTACAGCAAGACGCTGTCCCTGCCCGGTGAGCGTGTGGGCTTTCTCGCCCTGCACCCGGCCATGGACGACTACGCCGCCGTGCACGCCGCCGTGCTCGGCGCGGGGCGCGCATTGGGGTACATCTGCGTGTCGTCACTGTTCCAGCTTGCCGTGGCGGAGTGCCTCGGAAAGACGGCGGACATTGCGGCCTATGCCGAAAACCGCGAGCTGATCTACGGCGCGCTCACGGCCATGGGCTATCGCTGCGCGCGGCCGGACGGCGCGTTTTACCTCTTCCTCAAGTCGCCCGAGCCGGATTCGCGCGCGTTTTGCCGCCGCGCGATGGACTATGACATCCTGCTCGTGCCGGGCGATGATTTTGGCTGCCCGGGCTATGCGCGCCTTGCCTACTGCGTGGCGCGCTCACAGATCGAGCACTCGCTCCCGGCGTTCCGGAAGCTGGCCGGGAGCTACGGGCTCTGCAAGTGATCTCCGCAGACAGAAAGCGACGCCCCCGAGCCTTCGGGGGCGCCGTTTTTGCGTGGATGGAGTCAGGCGTACATGGCGTTTGCAGCCATGTAGTCATAGATGACCTTGCCGTGGTGCTGCTCCTGCGCCTGAATGTCGTTGAGTACGCTGCGCGCGTCGGCATCACGAAATTCGAACACGCACGTGTCGTACAGGTGCGAGGCGTGCTTTTCCATCGTGAGCACGTCCGAGCAGAGGTAGCAGTCGTTTTGCTTTTGCGGCGAGTCTGCGCTGCTGTATGCGGCCGTGAACGTGCCCGGCACGGTCGCGGAGTCCGCGGGCTTGCAGACCGTGCCCTGCATCATCTGCGCGATCGCGTCGAGATGCTGCTGCTCGACCTGAGCGAGCTGTTCAAACAGGTTTTTGAGCTGCGGGTCGTTGGCGCTGGCGGCGTGGCGGCGGTATTTGTCCACGCACAGCTGCTCCTGATCCTTGAGATCCTTGAGCAGGCCGGTTTCTTTTTGCGTTGGTTGCATTCCGATCACCTCACAGGCAGTATGCCCGGGCGCGCGTGCGCGCATACACCGGCGGGAAAAATACAGTGGCGTGCGCGTGAAAAATCGGGTATAATGAGCTGACCTTATCGAAAAGAGAGATGCAGCCATGGCAAAGATCTATGACATCACGGACTTTTCCGCGCCGGAGCTGGACGTGTACGCCCGCCTGACGGAAAACCAGCTCGTCAACCGCGCCGACCCGGTAAACGCCCTCTTCATCGCCGAGAGCCCGCTCGTGATCGGCCGTGCGCTTGATGCCGGGTGCGAGCCGGTGTCGTTTCTGATGGAGCGCCGCCACATAGAAGGGAAGGCGTCTGATATCCTCGCGCGCTGCCCGGACGATATTCCGGTCTACGCGGCCGAGCTCGAGGTGCTCACGCAGCTGACGGGCTTTCACCTCACGCGCGGTATGCTCTGCGCCATGCGCCGGCCGGCGCTGCCATCTGTGGCAGAGCTGTGCACGAACGCCGCGCGCGTGGCTGTGCTGGAAAATGTGATGAACCCGACGAATATCGGCGCGATCTTCCGCTCGGCGGCGGCGCTCGGTGTCGATGCCGTGCTGCTCACGTCAGCGGGCAGCGACCCGCTCTACCGCCGCGCCGTGCGCGTGAGCATGGGCACGGTCTTTCAGGTGCCGTGGACGTATCTGCCCGCGGACGCCGACTGGCAGGAGACGCTGCACACGCTCGGCTTTCGCACGGCGGCCATGGCGCTGCATGACGATTCGCTGCGCATTGACGATGCGCGCCTGCGTACCTTGCCGCGCCTCGCCATCGTGCTCGGCACGGAGGGCGACGGGCTGGCCGGCAGCACGATCGCCGCGTGCGATTACACCGTGCGCATCCCCATGACGCACGGGGTCGACTCGCTCAATGTCGCTGCGGCGAGCGCCGTCGCGTTTTATCAGCTTGCGCTGCTGCGCGGCTGAGACTGTCAAAAAGTGTTACTTTTTGACAAAGAGGCTGCAGTCTGCTGCGCACATAATTTGTGCGCCGCCGGCGAAATTCTACGAGGTTTTTTGGATAAACTGAGACCCTGCTTCCGTATTGGAAGCAGGGTCTTTTTTATTGCTGTCAGACGTCGAAGCGGTCGTAGCTTCCGGCGCAGTCGAGACAGAGCGTCTGTCCGTCGACCAGACGGATCCAGTTGGCACCGGCCGTCTCGCCGCAGCACGCGCAGCGGTAGGAGTCGAAGAGCTTCGCCTTCTCCGGCAGCGCGATGGTCGCGGGCTTGACATCGAACAGGTCAGCCGGCTCCTGCGCCTGGAAGTAGTCAAACGACTCCTCGCGCGTCATCCCCTCCGGACGGTCGCGCAGCACCAGACGCACGGACTTGCCCGTGGTGCGGTTATAGAACGAAAACGCCTGCTTGCCGCGCATATGAAACAGCAGGTTGCCTTTTCCGACGCTGCAGCCGAGCAGCGCCTGAATGGCGTCGACGCCGCAGGCGTCATTTTCCGCGATGCACACGAGCTGCTCATCGCCGGAGAAGTCCAGCTCCAGCAGCTCGGCTGCGTAGCACGCGGCCTTGTAGCCGATCGTCAGACCGCCGCAGGCGTGGCCGTGAAAGGCAACGCATTTTTCCCAATTGGTCATGATAGTTTCTCCTTTTCTTCATCTTCAATGAGTACGAGCGACTGACCCTGCACCTGCACGATGCTGCCCTTGACACCGTAGACATCGCGCAGCGCGTCGGCATCGAAGATCTCCGCGCCGCCGTAGCGGTACACCTCGCCCTCGCGCAGCAGCAGAAAGCGGTCGCAAAAGCGCAGGGCAAGATTCAGGTCGTGGATGACGATCATCGCCGTCAGATTCTGCTCACGGCAGAGGTCGCGCGTGATTTGCAGCACCTGATACTGGTTGCGGATGTCGAGACTGCTGGTCGGCTCGTCGAGCAGCAGGAGCGTCGGCTCCTGCGCCAGCGCGCGGGCGAGCATGACCTTCTGCCGCTCGCCGCCGGAGAGCTGGTTGAGAAACCGGCCGCGCATATCCTCCAGATTCAGATAGCGCATCGCATCGTGCACCACGTCGTGGTCGTGCTCCGTCACGCCCCAGGTCATGTAGGGACGGCGGCCGAGCATGACCATGTCGTGTACGGTCATCTGCGTGTCAGGCACGTGCTGTGCGACGAAGGCCACGCGCTTTGCGATCTCCCGGTGGGAGAGCGCGAGCAGATCCTCTCCGTCGATGCGGCAGCTGCCGCTGTCGGCTGTGAGGATGCGGTTGATGCACTTGAGCAGCGTGCTCTTGCCGACACCGTTGTTGCCGAGCACGGCCAGAAAGTGACCGCTGTCCAGCTCAAAGCTCACGTCGCGCAGGATCGGGCGTCCGCCCTTGTAGTGATAGCAGAGGTGGTCGACCTGGATCATGTCTGACGCCTCCCCTTGAACAGCAGATACAAAAACAGCGGGCCGCCGAGGAACGCCGTCAGCGCGCCAATCGGCAGAATGACGGGCATGATGACCACGCGCGCGACCAGATCGCTCAGCAGCAGCAGCGCCGCGCCCGCGAGCACCGAGCCGGGGATGAGGTAGATGTAGTTGTTGCCGACGACCATGCGCACGATGTGCGGCGCGACCAGACCGATGAAGTTGATGAGGCCGACGTTCGATACGATGATCGAGCAGACAAGGCACGTGAGCACAACGTTTGTCAGCGTCAGCCGCTGGACGTTGATGCCGAGACTCAGCGCCGTCTCCTCGCCGGAGAGCAGGGCGTTGTAGTCCCAGCGGTGCGGATAGCAGTAGACGATCAGCAGCAGCACAGCCAGCGCCATGCCGCGCAGGGACTGCCAGCTCGTGCTGCCGAGGTCGCCGAAGGTCCAGAACACGAGCGACGAGAGCGCGACCTCATCGGCGAAGTATTGCAGCAGCGTGGTCGCACCGGTCAGCATGGAGCTGATGGCAACGCCTGCGAGCACGATGCCCTCCGAGGAGACCTGCTTGAACCGGCTCAGGCCGAGAATGACGGCGGCAACGAGCAGCGAGCCCAGAAACGAGCACAGCGGGATGGCCCAGCTGCCCGTGTGCGTCAGACCGAGGCCGATGATGGCGACGGCTGCGCCGAACGTCGCACCCTGCGACACGCCGAGCGTGGAGGCCGAGGCGAGGGGGTTGCGCAGCACGGACTGCAGAATGCAGCCCGCGAGCCCGAGCCCCGCGCCGGAGACCATGGCGGTGCAGATGCGCGGCAGGCGGTTGTTGCGGATGACGAGGTTGATCTTATTGTCCGCCGCGCGGCCGAAAATGCCCCGGATGAGCTCGGCAGCGGGCGTGTTGTATGACCCGGCGCGCAGCGACAAAAAGAACGCCAGCGCCAGCACCGCTGCCAGAAGGATCAGAAAGCGGATGCTTCTGGCGCGGATGCGGGTGTAATCGGAAATTTGCGGCTTACTCGCCGATGGTGATGGCACGGAATGCATACCCGGCCTCCTTCAGATCGGGATAGGGGTTCGAGCCGAGCAGCTCCGTGAAGATCTCGCCGGCCTTGACCTCGGGGTCAACGTCTGCAAACTGCTCCGGATACAGCATGCAGGCGGCATAGTAGGCATCGGCCAGCGCCGTCTCAAGGTTGGAGGCGCAGGAGCGGAACGAGATCTGCGAGTAGACCTTGCCGCCGCGCACGGCGCTCAGACTCTTATAGAATTCGGGGTGTGCCTGATAGTCCTCGTTGATGAGGCTCATGCCGTTGAAGTCGAGGAAAATGACGTCCGGATCCCAGGCAAGCACCTGCTCGGTGTCGATGTTGAACGCGCCGGTCTGACCGGTCGTGTCTGCAAGGTTCCTGGCGTGGATGAGCGCGAACGGGCCGTAGCCGGCCTCCGTGCCCTCAAAGCCGTGCTGCCCCTTGAAGGACACACCGCCGACGTAGACGGACGGCTTCTGATCGTCCGCGATCTTGGCCGTGCGCGTGTCAAGGTCGGTCTGGATGCCCTTGAGGTACTTGGTCAGCTCCTGTGCGCGCGTTTCCAGACCATAGAGCTCGCCGAGCAGGCGGATGGTCTCGTAGGCGGCGTCATCGAGCGTGGTGTCGCTGCCGGGCACGACAAAGACCGGGATGCCGGTCTTCGCGCTCAGCTCGTCCGCGTCGCACGAGGCGTAGGCGCTCATGACGATGACCTGCGGTGCGACGTCTATGATCTGCTCCACATACGGCTCACCGTTCGTGCCGGTGACGGGCAGATCCTTGAACTTGTCGAAGTTTACATAGTTATACAGGCGGCTCATGCCGGCCTTGGTCTCATAATCCTCCACGCCGACGGCGCGGTCAGCCGCACCGACATAGCAGCTGTAGCGCAGCGCGCCGACGCCGACGCACACGACGCGCTCCACCTGCTTGGGCACTTCCACGGTGCGGTTTTTGCCGTCGGTGAGTGTGCGCATGTCGCCGGAGGCGCCGTCGTTTGCTTTTGCGCCGCAGGCTGTGCAGGCCAGCACCATCAGCACTGCCAGCATCAGGCAGATCCATCTTCGATTTCGCATAGTGCGTGTATCCTCTCTTCCTGTGTTTCTCCGTCACGGAGTATTGTCTATAGTATAACGGACGGCGGCCGAAACCGTAACCCCCCGTAGGGGATGAAAATATGCGCAGATTTTTCATGAAATATTTGCTGACAGTCGCGCATGAAATGTCTGATTTTCAACACAAAGCAGGAAAGCAAGCGGATAGCACGCCGGAAACCGCGGCATTTTACAATTTTACACGCATTTTACATAAGCGCTCTTTTCGTTTTTACATCCTCTGCGTATCCTGTGAAGCGTAGGGAACAAAAAACCAAAAACCAAAATTGAAGTTCGAAAGGAGCACTTCATCTTGAAAAAGATCATCACTGTTTTGTGTGCTGCCGTCATGGCGCTCTCGCTGTTCGCGGGCTGCGGCCAGAAGGCAAACGACAACGACACGACCGCCGCGGGCGGCACGGTCGCGACCGACGGTTCCACCTCGATGGAAAAGGTCATCGGCGCGCTCGGCGAATCCTTTATGGAAGCCAATAAGGGCACGACCTTCACCTACAACCCGACCGGCTCCGGCTCCGGCATCCAGGCCGTCTCCGAAGGCCGCTGCGACATCGGTCTGTCGAGCCGCGCACTCAAGGACGACGAGAAGGCCTCCGGCCTGAAGGAGACCATCGTTGCGCTCGACGGCATCGCCATCATCGTCAATCCCCAGAACCCGGTCAAGGATCTGAGCCTGGAGCAGATCGCCAAGATCTACACCGGTGAGATCACCAACTGGAAGGATGTCGGCGGCGAGGATGCCGAGATCGTCCTCATCGGCCGCGAGGCCGGCAGCGGCACGCGCGACGGCTTCGAGTCCATCACCGAGACCAAGGACGCCTGCCAGTACCGTCAGGAGCTGACCTCCACGGGCGATGTGATCACCACCGTGTCCCAGAACCCGAACGCGATCGGCTATGCCTCTCTGGCTGCCATCAAGGACAGCGTCAAGGCGCTGACCGTCAACGGTGTTGCCCCGACGGAGGCGACCGTCAAGGACGGCACGTACCTCGTCCAGCGTCCGTTCGTCCTCGTGACGAAGGAGGGCACTGCCCTGAGCGAGACCGCGCAGAAGTTCTTCGACTTTGCGATCTCTGCGGATGCCGCGTCCATCATCTCCGCGGCGGGCGCAGTCCCGGTGGCCTGAGTCACAGGTAAGCGCAAGGCGGCTGGTTTTTCCGGCCGCCTTTGGTATATACAGAGGTACTGGATATGAAAAAGAAATCTCAAGCTCTGGAGACGGTCGTGCACGGCGTGTTCTTGCTCCTTGGCCTCATCACCGTCGGGTGCGTGCTGCTCATCAGCGTGTACCTGATCGTCTCCGGCATCCCCGCCATCCGGCAGATCGGGCTCATCCCGTTCCTGTTCGGCAAGACGTGGGCGTCCACGGCGGCGGAGCCGTCCTACGGTATCCTGCCGTTCATTCTCACAAGTGTATACGGCACCGCGGGCGCGATCGTGCTCGGCGTGCCGATCGGCTTTCTGACGGCGGTGTATCTGGCAAAGGCCGCCCCGCCGCGCATCCGCGGCGTCATGTCGGCGGCCGTGAGCCTGCTTGCCGGCATCCCATCGGTGGTCTACGGCCTCGTAGGCATGCTCGTGCTCGTGCCGGGCATCCGCAAGGTGTTTCATCTGGCCGACGGCGCGAGCCTGCTCGCCGCCATCGTCGTGCTGGCGATCATGATCCTGCCGTCGATCATCAAGGTGTCCGTCACGGCGCTCGAGGCCGTGCCGCCCGAGTATGAGGATGCATCGCTCGCGCTCGGCGCGACGCCGGTCGAGACGTACTTCAAGGTCTCCGTCCCGGCAGCCAGGAGCGGCATCGCCGCCGCCGTCGTGCTCGGCGTCGGCCGCGCCATCGGCGAGGCCATGGCCGTCATGATGGTGTCCGGCAACGTACCGAACATGCCGACGCTGTTTCAGAGCGTGCGCTTTCTGACCACCGCCGTCGCGAGCGAAATGTCCTACTCCGGCGGCCTGCAGCGGCAGGCACTGTTTTCCATTGCGCTGGTGCTGTTTTTGTTCATCATGCTCATCAACGCCACGCTCAACTTCTTCCTCAAGCGCAATCAGGAGGGCAAGGGATGAAAAAGAAAGCCATTTCCGGCAGCCGCAGAGCCTATATCCTCGCCATGCGCATCCTCATGGGCGCGGCGGCTGTGATCACGGCGGCGCTGGTGCTGTTTCTGATCGCCTATGTGCTCGTCAAGGGGCTGCCGAACGTGTCGTGGACGCTGCTGTCCACCGCGCCGAGCTATCTGTCGGACCGCATCGGCATTCTGCCGGATCTGCTCAACACGCTCTACATCGTCATCGCAACGCTGCTGATCGTGCTGCCGCTCGGCGTGGGCGCTGCCATCTACCTGACGGAGTACGCGACGAACCGCCGCGTCATCGGCGTCATCGAATACGCGGCCGAGACACTCTCCGGCATCCCGTCGATCATCTACGGCCTCGTGGGCATGCTGTTTTTCTGCCAGTTTCTGAACATGAAAACATCGCTGCTCGCGGGCGCGCTCACGCTCGTCATCATGAACCTGCCGACTATCATGCGCACCACGCAGGAGAGCCTCAAAACCGTGCCGCAGAGCTACCGCGAGGGCGCGTTCGGGCTCGGCGCGGGCAAGTGGCGCGTCATCCGCACGGTGGTGCTGCCCGGCTGTGTGGACGGCGTCATCACCGGCTGCATCCTGTCCGTCGGGCGCATCCTCGGCGAGTCGGCCGCACTGCTGTTCACGGCGGGCTTTGCCCACGCGCTCAACGGCTTTTTCGACGGGCTGAGCAGCGCGGGCGCCACGCTCACCGTCGCGCTCTACGTCTACGCCAAGGAACAGGGACAATTCGACGTGGCCTTTGCCATCGCCGCCATTTTGATGCTCCTCACGCTGCTCATCAACGGCGCGGCCATGCTCGTCGAGAGATACTTCAGGAGGAAAAGAAGCCTATGAGTGATATTATGACGGTTCGGGGTCTGGATCTCTGGTACGGAGACCATCAGGCGCTGCACGATATCAGCATGAACATTCCGGAAAAGAGCATCACGGCGCTCATCGGGCCGTCCGGCTGCGGCAAGTCCACGTTTCTCAAAACGCTCAACCGCATGAACGACCTCATCCCCGGCGTGAAGATCACGGGCGATGTGCGCTACCGCGAGCAGGACATTTTTGCCCCCGGCACGGACGTCAACGAGCTGCGGCGCGAGATCGGCATGGTCTTTCAGAAGCCGAACCCGTTCCCGATGAGCATCTACGACAACATCGCCTACGGCCCGCGCACGCACGGCATCAAAAACCGCGCGAAGCTCGACGAGATCGTCGAAAAGTCGCTGCGCGGCGCGGCCATCTGGGACGAGGTGAAAGACCGCCTGCGCAAAAACGCGCTCGGTCTCTCCGGCGGCCAGCAGCAGAGGCTTTGTATCGCCCGCGCGCTCGCGGTCGAGCCGGAGGTGCTGCTCATGGACGAGCCCACAAGCGCGCTCGACCCGATCTCCACGTCGAAGATCGAGGAGCTGGCCATGCAGCTCAAGGAGCAGTACACGATCGTCATCGTCACGCACAACATGCAGCAGGCGGTGCGTATCTCCGACCGCACGGCGTTTTTCCTGCTCGGCGAGCTCGTCGAGTGCGACGACACGGAGCGGCTCTTCTCGCAGCCGCAGGACAAGCGCACGGAGGATTACATCACAGGGAGGTTTGGCTGATGAGAAGCCGGTTTGATGAACAGCTCGCACTCCTGAATAAGGAGATGATCGAGATGGGCGCACTGTGCGAGGAAGTCATCGCGCTCGCGTCCAAGGCGCTCACGGAGGCGGATCCGGAGCTGGCAAAGAAGGTCGCGCCGCTCGACGCGGAGATCGACCAGAAAGAGCGCAACATCGAGTCGCTGTGCCTCAAGCTCCTGCTGCAGCAGCAGCCGGTCGCGCGCGACCTGCGCCAGATCTCGGCGGCGCTGAAGATGATCACGGACATGGAGCGCATCGGCGATCAGGCCGAGGATATTGCGGAGATCGTCCAGTATCTCGCCGGACGTTCGGCGGAAAATGACGATCTGCTGCGCGAAATGGCGCGCTCGACCATCCATATGGTCACAGAAAGTGTTGACGCCTACGTTCAGCGTGATACAATGCTGGCAGAGACGGTCATCGCCGAGGACGACGTTGTGGACAACGCCTTCGACGAGGTCAAGCGCCGGCTGATCGATAAGATCACCGCCCATCCCGAGGACGGGGCGTACGCGCTCGATCTGCTCATGATCGCCAAATACTTTGAGCGCATCGGTGACCACGCGACGAACATCGCCGAGTGGGTGATCTTCTCGGTCACCGGGGTGCACAAGGAGGGGTAGGACATGATCTGGTGTGTTGAGGACGACGCCAGCATCCGCGACATTGAGGTCTATACGCTCTCGTCCACGGGTTTTGAGGCCCGCGGCTTTGACGACGGCGTCTCGTTCTGGTCGGCGCTGCAGACGGGAAAGCCGGATCTGGTCGTGCTCGACGTGATGCTGCCCGGTGTGGACGGCATCGAGCTGCTGCAGCGTATGAAGGCGTCGGCGGAGCTGCGCACCATCCCGGTCGTCATGGCGACGGCCAAGGGTGCGGAGTATGACAAGATCCGCGGTCTCGACCTCGGTGCAGACTATTATCTCGTCAAGCCGTTTGGCGTGATGGAGCTGGTGTCCTGCGTCAAGGCGGTGCTGCGCCGCTGCCGGCCGGACAAGGCTGCGCATATGCTGCGCAGCGGCGGTCTCGTCGTCGACCTCGATGCACACACGGTCACGGTCGACGGCGCGCGCGTCGCGCTCACATATAAAGAATTTGAGCTCCTGCGCCTGTTTTTGTCCCATCCGGGCATGGCGTTCACGCGTGACCAGCTCTTTCAGGAGGTCTGGGGCATGGACTTCTGCGGCGAGACCCGCACGGTCGATATGCACATCCGGACGCTCCGGCAAAAGCTTGGCCCCTACGGACGGCGGATCGAGACGGTGCGCAATGTTGGCTACCGTATGGAGGCAACGACATGACCAAGAAAATCTTTCAATCCATCCTCCTCGTGGCCGGTGCCGTGCTGCTGGCAAGCCTGCTGATCATCATGGGCTTTCTCTACAGCTATTTCGGCGGCGTGGAAGAAAACCAGCTGCGCGACGAGCTGAGCCTCGCCTCGGCCGCCGTGGAAAGCAGCGGCACGGACTATCTCTCGCAGCTCACGGCCGAGCGCTACCGCCTGACGTGGATCGCGGCCGACGGCAGCGTTTTGTACGACACCAGGACCGATGCCGAGAGCCTTGAAAACCACGCCTCGCGCGCCGAGGTCAGTCAGGCGCTGAGCACCGGGACGGGCGAGAGCACGCGCTATTCCTCGACGCTCATGGAAAAGACCATGTACTATGCCCAGCGGCTCACGGACGGTACGGTGCTGCGCATCTCCATCAGCCGAGCGACGGTCGGCATGATCGCCGTCGGTGTGCTCCAGCCGCTGCTGCTCGTGCTCATTGTGGCGCTCATCCTCTCGGGCATGCTGGCCAAGCGCCTGTCGCGGCGCATCGTCGATCCGCTCAACAGCCTCGATCTCGAGCACCCGCTCGATAACGACGCCTATGAGGAGCTCTCGCCGATGCTCAAGCGCATCCACCACCAGCACGTCGAGATCCAAACGCAGCTGCGCGAGCTGCGCGAAAAGACCGACGAATTCACGCAGATCACCGGCAGTATGCGCGAGGGGCTCGTCCTGCTCGACGAGCACGGCGACATTCTGAGCATCAACGCCGCGGCGCAGGCGCTCTTCGGCGCGGACGCGCAGTGCGTCGGCCGGGACTTTCTCACCATCGAGCGCAGCCACGAGATCAGTGCCGCCATTCAGGCCGCCGCCGACGACGGCCACAGCGAGGTGCGCGCCGAGCGCGCGGGGCGCATCTATCAGTTTGACATCAGCCGCATCGCGTCCGACGGGAAACCGATCGGCACGGTCATCCTCGCCTTCGACATCACGGAGCAGGAATTTGCCGAGCGCAACCGCCGGGAGTTCACGGCGAACGTCTCGCACGAGCTCAAGACGCCGCTGCAGGGCATCATCGGCAGCGCCGAGCTGATCGAAAACGGCATGGTCAGGCCCGACGATCTGCCGCGCTTCGTCGGTCATATCCACACGGAGGCAGCCCGCCTCGTCACGCTCATTGACGACATCATCCGCTTGTCCCAGCTTGACGAGGGCGGCGCGCTGCCGACCGAGCCCGTCGACCTGCTCACAGTTTCGCAGGAGGCGGCGCAGACGCTGCAGGACGCCGCAGCGGCGCGGCAGGTCACGGTCAGCGTGCAGGGGGAGCCCACTGTGATCCCCGGCGTGCGCCGCCTGCTCTATGAGATCGTCTACAACCTCTGCGACAACGCCATCAAGTATAACCGTGACGGCGGCCGTGTGGACATCACCGTTGCGCACGACGCCGACGGAAGCAGTGTCACCGTTGCCGACACCGGCATCGGCATCGCGCCGGAGCATCAGGCGCGCGTGTTCGAGCGCTTCTACCGCGTGGACAAGAGCCACTCGAAGGCGTCCGGCGGCACGGGGC
>OLYM01000027.1_pt1 | contig 49839 bp, 43 predicted proteins | sample 1673691 | NCBI WGS metagenome assembly OLYM01 (sample SAMEA103958123, study PRJEB25191) | human gut metagenome | reverse complement strand
GTCCTCCATTAAAGTCTATACGGAATTCTGGAGGCTACTATTGAAGGCTATTTAGGGAACTGGGAAGATATTTATGGCAAGAATCCCAATTATACAACCATAGGAACCCGTTTCATTGAAATACTTCGCCGAGCTTATGAACAGACAGGGCGGCGTGCGGTGGTTCTGATTGATGAATATGACAAACCTATTTTGGATGTATTAGATACGGAAGCTTGTTTTTATGATGATTATGGAAAGCAAGTTCTGTTGGAGAACCATAACCGGGAAATATTGAAATCCTTTTATTCTACCTTTAAAGGAGCCGATCAAACCTTTGGCAGACAGAGTCGTGATCAAGATGCTGGAAGCGGAGGAAACCACCAAGGGCGGGATCATCCTGGCCCCCAGCGCCAAGGAAAAGCCCAGCATTGCCGAAGTGGTGGCGGTAGGCCCCGGCGGCCTGGTGGACGGTGAAAAGGTGGAAATGTACCTCAAGCCCGGCGACCGTGTGCTGCTGGCGAAATACGCCGGCACCGAGGTAAAGGTGGATGGCGAAAGCTACACCATCCTGCGGCAGGGCGACGTACTGGCCATTGTAGAATAATTTTTTAATATTACACGCATGATACGCGCGCGGCGCGTGCATAGCAAACAGGAGGCATTTTTATGGCAAAACAGATAGCATACGGCGAGGAGGCCCGCAAGGCACTGCAGGCGGGCATCGATCAGCTGGCGGATACCGTCAAGATCACACTGGGACCCAAGGGCCGCAATGTGGTGCTGGATAAAAAATACGGCGCACCCCTCATCACCAATGACGGCGTGACCATCGCCAAGGATATCGAGCTGGAGGACACCTTCCAGAACATGGGCGCACAGCTGGTGAAGGAGGTCGCCACCAAGACCAACGACGCAGCCGGTGACGGTACCACCACCGCGACCCTGCTGGCGCAGGCACTGGTGCGGGAGGGCATGAAGAACGTGACCGCCGGCGCCAATCCCATGATTGTGAAGAAGGGGATGCAGAAGGCGGTGGATGCCGCTGTGGCCTCCATTGTGGAGCAGAGCCAGAAGGTAAGCGGCAGCGATGATATCGCCCGTGTTGCCACCATTTCCTCCGGGGATGAGACCATCGGCAAGCTGATCGCCGAGGCGATGGAGAAGGTTTCCGCCGACGGCGTGATTACGCTGGAGGAGAGCAAGACCGCCGAGACCTACAGCGAGGTCGTGGAGGGGATGCAGTTTGACCGCGGTTACATCACCCCCTACATGGTGACCGATACCGAGAAGATGGAGGCCGTCATCGATGATGCCTACATCCTCATCACCGATAAGAAGATCGCCTCCATCCAGGAGATCCTGCCGCTGCTGGAGGAGATCGTGAAGGCCGGCAAGAAGCTGGTCATCATCGCCGAGGACATTGAGGGCGAAGCCCTTTCCACCATCATCGTCAATAAGCTGCGCGGCACCTTTACCTGTGTCGGCGTCAAGGCTCCCGGCTTCGGCGACCGCCGCAAGGAAATGCTGCGGGATATCGCCATTCTGACCGGCGGTGAGGTCATCAGCGAGGAGCTGGGTCTGGAATTGAGCGCTGCTACCATGGCGCAGCTGGGCCACGCCAAGCAGGTGAAGGTCACCAAGGAGAACACCATCATTGTGGACGGCGCCGGCAACTCCGACGACATCAAGGAGCGCATCGCCCAGATCCGCAGCCAGATAGAGACCACCACCAGCGACTACGACCGTGAGAAGCTGCAGGAGCGTCTAGCGAAGCTGGCGGGCGGCGTAGCCGTCATCAAGGTGGGCGCTGCCACCGAGGTGGAGATGAAGGAGAAGAAGCTGCGCATCGAGGACGCCCTGGCGGCCACCAAGGCAGCAGTAGAGGAAGGCATTGTAGCGGGCGGCGGCGTAGCGCTGCTGAACGCCACCGATGCCGTCGCCAAGCTGATCGACAGCGTAGAGGGCGATGAAAAGACCGGCGTTCGCATTGTGCTGAAGGCGCTGGAGGAGCCGGTACGCCAGATCGCCGCCAACGGCGGGCTGGAGGGCTCGGTCATCATCGATACCATCCGCCGCAGCGGGAAGGCCGGTTACGGCTTTGATGCCTACCGTGAGGAATACTGCGATATGATCCCGGCCGGTATTGTTGACCCGACCAAGGTGACCCGCAGCGCCCTGCAGAATGCAGCCTCCATCGCCGGGATGGTGCTGACCACCGAGAGCCTGGTTGCCGATAAGAAGGAGCCGCTTCCCCCCGCACCCCCCATGGGCGACCCCACCGGCGGAATGGGCGGAATGTATTGATCCCCTGAAAAGTTAACCTGTCGTTAGAAGAAAAGGAGCCGTCTCCACGCTGTGTGGGGGCGGCTCCTTGGGGTTGTGAGGACTGTGGGAAAGGGCTAAAGAGTGATCCGGACGATGTCACCGTCATGGCTTTACAGATCGACCAGCTGCCAGCCGGGGTGGGTGCGGGCGAAATCCCGCAGGGCGGCAAGAAGCAGGCCCATCTCCTCCGGCGGGATGCCGCAGTCCGGGGCATATCTGGTGATGGAGGCGATGGCGATGCGGGCGGAAATCCTGCCGTAAAGCAGGCCGCCGGGCAGCCACAGCCGGAGCTTTTTTTCCTTGGTGCGGACGATGATCTTCATGGGTTACTCCACAAATACTTCAACGGTATCGCCGTCGGCGCTTTCCACCTCCACCAGCTTGCCGATCACACCCTGCTCCACCAGCTTGAAAATCTGCTCGATATCGATGCTTTTCATGGCCTCCGCAGCGCCGCTTCCGGTCACCTGCGGCATCTGCATCCCCATTTGCAGCCCCACCTCCACCAGCGTCATGGGCAGATTGACCCGTACCTTATCGCCGGCCTTGGAATTGACGACGACCCGCAGGATCATATCCTTGATGGGCTTGCGCTCCTCCTTGGGCAGCAGGGTGGTCTCCGGATGGCCGGTATTGCCCAGCAGTTCATCGGTGGTGACATCGAACAGCCGGGCCAGCTGCGGCAGCAGGGTGATATCGGGGCAGGAGAGGTCATTTTCCCATTTGCTGACCGCCTGCGGCGTGACGCCGAGGGCGTTGGCGAGGTCTTCCTGTGTCATATTCTTTTTGCGGCGCAGTTCCGCAATGCGGCTGCCGAGAGATGAGTTCATCATAGTATTTAGCCTCCTATTATTTTTGTTTGGGGTAGGAGCTCCGTTCCATGACTAAAGTATAACGGATATGCGGCCCAAAGAAAAGAACGCGTTGGTTGAAGTGGGGGCAAAATTCACAACCGGCGGTTGGATAGCGGCACAACAAACGGTTGAGTGGGCAAAAGCCCATAAAAAAGCGGGGCGAATTTTGGCAGTGTAAAGAAAAACACTTGACAGGGAGGGGCGGTTAGGGTATAATGGGGACTGTAAAGAAATCCGCTTTACATGGCGGAAGGACGGGAGTGACCGCGGCGTGGCAAAGAACCTGGAAATATCCTTTCTGCTGGACTTTTACGGCGATATGCTGACCGACAAGCAGCGGGATGTGGTGGAGCTGTATTATAACGAGGATCTTTCCCTGGCGGAGATCGCAGCGCACAGCGGCATTACCCGGCAGGGCGTTCGGGATTCCATCAAGCGGGCGGAAGGCCAGCTGCTGGAATACGAGGACCGGCTGCATCTGGCGGCACGCTTTCGCAGCATAGAAAAGGTGCTTTCCGCCATAGTGGAGGAGGCCGGGCAGATAGAAAAGCTCAATGACCGCTTTGGCGGCGCGCCCGAAATAGAACGCAGCGCACAGAATATCATCCGGCTGGCCAATAAGCTGGACGAGGACTGAACCGATAAAAAGGAGACCCTATGGCATTTGAAGGACTGACCCAACGGCTGGCCGGGACATTCAAAAAACTGAAAAACCGGGGCAAGCTGAACGAGGCCGACGTAAAGGAGGCCATGCGTGAGGTGCGTCTGGCCCTGCTGGAGGCGGACGTCAACTACGGCGTGGCAAAAAAATTCGTGGCGGATGTCACCGAAAAGTGCATCGGTGCGGGCGTGCTGGACAGCCTGACCCCCGCCCAACAGGTCATAAAAATAGTAAACGACGAATTGACCAAGCTGATGGGCAGCACCCACCAGCGCATCAATATTTCCTCCCGGATTCCGACCGTGCTGCTGATGTGCGGCCTGCAGGGAAGCGGTAAGACCACCCACAGCGCCAAGCTGGCGTATATGTTCCGGCAGCAGGGAAAACGCCCCCTGCTGGTGGCCTGCGATATCTACCGCCCGGCGGCCATAGAGCAGCTGAAGGTGGTGGGCGAAAAGGCCGGGGTGCCGGTTTTTGAGATGGGACAGACCGACCCCGTAAAAATCGTGAAGAAGGCGCTTTCTCACGCCCACGATTACGGCAACGATATCGTTATCATCGATACTGCCGGCCGGCTGCATATAGATGAAGCCCTGATGGATGAGCTGAAGGCGGTGAAGGAAGCCGCCAAGCCGGACGAAACGCTGCTGGTCATCGACTCGATGACCGGACAGGACGCCGTGAATGTGGCCTCCGCCTTTGACGGGCAGCTGGGGGTGGATGGGATCATCCTGACCAAGCTGGACGGCGACAGCCGCGGCGGCGCCGCCCTTTCGGTAAAGGCCGTGACCGGCAAGCCCATCAAGTTTGCGGGCGTCGGCGAAAAGATAGAGGACCTGGAGCCGTTCTATCCCGACCGGATGGCCTCCCGAATCCTCGGCATGGGCGATATTCTCTCCCTCATCGAAAAGGCATCCACCGGCATAGATGAGCAAAAGGCCATGAAGATGGTGGATAAGCTCCGCCGCAGCGAAATGGACTTTAACGACCTGCTGGACCAGATGGACGAGCTGAAAAAGATGGGCCCGCTTTCCTCGGTGATGAATATGATCCCCGGGGCGGCCGGCAAGATGAGCGATGAGGACGCCGAGCGCAGCGAAAAGGAGATGGCCCGTTCCCGCGCCATCATCTATTCCATGACGCCCGCCGAGCGTGCCAAGCCCTCCCTCATCGACCCCAAGCGCAAGCGCCGCATCGCGGCCGGCAGCGGCACCAAGGTGGAGGATGTGAACCGCCTGCTGCGCCAGCTGGAGCAGAGCCGCAAGCTGATGAAGATGATGACCGGCAAGGGCGGCAAAAAGGCAAAACGCATGGGCTTCCCCGGTGGGTTCCCCGGCGGGATGCCCGGTATGATGTAACATGGTTTTTCCCGGCAGGGCCGGAAAAAATATAGGAAAAAGTCGGCATAATGCCGGTTCATTCAAACATTTTTGGAGGTAAACTAACATGGCAGTAAAGATCAGACTTCGCAGAATGGGTGCAAAGAAGGCTCCCTTTTATCGCATCGTAGTAGCGGATTCCCGTTATCCCCGCGATGGCCGTTTCATCGAGGAGGTAGGCTACTACGATCCCACCAAGGAGCCCTCTGTAATCAAGATCGATGAGGAGAAGGCCAAGACCTGGCTTGCCAACGGCGCCCAGCCCACCGATACCGTTAAGGCTCTGCTGAAGATCCAGGGGATCGTAAAATAAGCAGTCCCCCGTTTTTTGAAGCGATAAGGAGACCAACACATGGAAGAATTGATTGCAACCATCGCCAGAGGACTGGTGGATGACAAAGAGGCAGTCAGTGTTACCGCTGACCCGGCGGACGAAGAGGGCAATGTCGTTTATCATCTGCACGTAGGCGCAGAGGATATGGGACGTGTCATCGGCAAGCAGGGACGCATCGCCAAGGCGATCCGGACCATTGTGCGTGCCGGTACCAATAAGTCCGGCGGCCGTGCGACGGTCGAGATTGACTGAACAAAACTGCGGGGGAGGACGAAATGCGCCTCCCCTACTGTTTTACAAAAAGGAGAACCGATGAAGGAATTTTTGGAGTGCGGGAAGGTGGTTTCCACCCACGGGGTACACGGCGAGGTTAAGGCCGAGGTGTGGATGGACCATCCCGAGGAGATGACGGCGCTGAAACGGGTGTACCTGGATGGGGGCAAGACCCCGCTGACGGTAAAAAGCGCCCGTGTGCATAAAAACGCCGTGCTGCTGACGCTGGAGGGCATCACGACGCCGGAGGCGGGCAGCGCGCTGCGCCAGAAGGTGCTGTTTGCCCGGCGGGAGGATATTCCGCTGGAAAAGGGGCAATACTTTTTGCAGGACCTGCTGGGCTGCGAGGTGCGGGACGCCGATACCGGCAAGCCCTACGGCAAGCTGTGTGATATCACCGAAACGGGTGCGAACCGGGTGTACCATATCCGCTTTGCCGATGGGAAGGTGCGGCTGGCGCCGGATATCCCGCAGGTGGTGCTGCGGCTGGCCCCCGAGGAGGGTGTGATCGAGATCCGGCCGCTGGCGGGGCTGTTTGACGATGTGACGGAGGACGACTATGAGGTTTGACATTGCGACGCTGTTCCCGGAGATGTGCGAAACGGTGGTGAACAGCAGTATCATCGGGCGGGGCATCAAGGCCGGGAAGCTGGAGGTGCATTGCCACCAGATACGGGACTACACCACCGATAAGCACCGCCGCACCGACCTGCGGCTGCATGGCGGCGGCATGGGGATGCTGATGACCTGCCAGCCCATCCATGACTGCTGGAAGGCAGTGTGCGAGCAGATAGGGGAAAAGCCGTATGTCATCTATCTTTCGCCGCAGGGCAGGGTGCTTACCCAGGCCCACGCCAAGGAGCTGAAGGAGAAGAAAAACCTGTTCCTGCTGTGCGGCCACTACGAGGGCGTGGACCAGCGGGTGCTGGATGAGATCGTGGACGAGGAGGTGTCCATCGGGGACTATGTGCTGACCGGCGGAGAGCTGGGTGCGCTGGTGCTGGTGGATTGCATCGGCCGGATGGTGGAGGGGGTGCTGCCCAGTGAGGAGTGCTTCACCGAGGAGAGCCACTGGAACGGGCTGCTGGAATATCCCCAGTATACCCACCCGGCGGAGTGGAACGGACGCAGGATCCCGGATATTCTGCTGACCGGAGACCACGGGAAAATTGCCAAATGGCGGCATGAAATGTCGCTGCGCAACACCCTGCTCAAGCGTCCCGACCTGCTGGAAAAGGCGCCGCTTTCCCAAAAGGACCGGTGGCTGCTTGCACAAATGAAGGCCGAATGGGAGACGGAAAATGGAAACGGTTCCAAAACGGCCCGAAATGACGGCGAAACGGATAATAAGCAGTGAAAAATTATAGGTAACTTGCACAAATGCATCCCCCGAAAATCGGCGGATATTAGCGGTTCGTCAGAAAAACGGCAAATTAAAAAATGTGGGCAGTTTTACAATTGAAAGACCCGACGGATTTTGTTATAATGCTTAATGGAGAAATAAGGGACCCCCATTTCTTTAGGCGAAGAGGAGATGTCGATATGTACGCAAAAGAAGTTTCCGTTCAAAATCACGTTGGCCTGCATGCACGGCCCGCTACCTTTTTCATCCAGAAGGCGAATGAGTACAAGGCCTCTGTTTGGGTGGAGAAGGAGGAGCGCCGGGTAAACGCCAAGAGCCTGCTGGGTGTGCTGTCCCTCGGTATTGTGGGCGGCACCACCATTAAGATCATCGCTGACGGCGCTGACGAGCAGGAGGCGGTAGACGCCCTGGTAAAGCTGGTGGAGACCGGCTTTGCGGAGTAAGCTGCCGGAATAGTAGGAAGAAAAGGTGCGGAAAGCCGAGAGCTGCCGCACCCTTTTATTTTCGGCGGAGGACGGGAGCCCGGGCGCAGGGAAACTGCGGGGGGCGGGGAACGGGGCGCAGCCCCGGCGGCGGAGCCGCCGATGCGGACGGAGTCCGCATAAGCCGTCCGCAGGACGGCTTGGGCTGCGCCCCGTACCGGCGCCGAAACTTTTTACTTTTCGGGGACGTTTATGGTATAATAAAAGCCAGAAGGGAGGCACTGCCCGATGGAGATGCAGAAGATCGCCGAGCTGCGCAAAAAAGCCAATACCCTGCCCATGGAGCCGGGGGTCTACCTGATGCGGGACCGGCGGGGCGAGATCATCTATGTGGGGAAGGCAAAAAAACTGAAAAACCGGGTGACCTCCTACTTCCGCGGGGTGGAGCACCACCTGCCCAAGGTGTACCGCATGGTGGAGCAGGTGCAGGATTTTGACTATATCGTCACCGACAGCGAGTTTGAGGCGCTGGTGCTGGAATGCAGCCTCATCAAGCTGCACAGCCCCAAGTACAACATCCTGCTGAAGGACGATAAGGGGTACCATTACGTCTGCGTGACCAAGGAGCCGTACCCCCGCATCAAGCTGGCGATGCAAAAGGCCGATGACGGGAATGAATACATCGGGCCGTTTGTGTCCTCCATGGTGGTAAAGCAGACGGTGGAGGAGGCCAACCGGGTCTTTCTGCTACCCACCTGCCGCCGCAAATTCCCGGAGGACTTCGGGAAGGAGCGCCCCTGCCTGAATTTCCACATCCACCAGTGCATGGGGGTGTGCCGGGGGAAAATCACCCCCGAAGCCTACCGGGAGGTGCTGGACGAGGCGCTGCAATTCATCCGCAGCGGCGGGGTGCAGTCGGTGGAGGTGCTGACCGAACGGATGCAGCAGGCCGCCGAGGCGCTGGACTTTGAACGGGCGGCACGGTACCGGGACCGCATTTCCGCCATACGGCGCATCACCGAGCAGCAAAAGGTGATAGAATTCCCGCACGAAAGCCTGGATGTACTGGGCTGGGTGCAGGGCGAGGATAAGATTTATTGCTCGCTGCTGGTGCTGCGGGAGGGCCGCCTGCGGGATAAAAAGGACTTTTCCTTCGACTGCATGGCCGAGCCGGAGGAGATAGTGACCGAGTTCCTGTTGAGCTACTATATGCAGGCGGAAGCAGCCCCCGCCGAGGTCTTTTTGGACCGGGAGCTGCCCGACCGGGCGCTGCTGGAGCAGCTTTTGCGGGAGCACCGGGGCAAAAAGATACAGTTTACCGTGCCGCAGCGGGGCGAAAGCCGCAAGCTGTGCCAAATGGCGCAGAACAACGCCGCACAGGAGCTGGCGCGGGACACCAACCGCACCGGCCGGGAGATCGCAGCGCTGACCGAGCTGGGACGGCTGCTGGGGCTTTCCCACCCGCCGGACTACATCGAAGCGTTTGATATTTCCAATATCGGCGGGTCTACCATCGTGGGCGGGATGACGGTGTTCCGTCGGGGACGCCCCGAAAAGCGGCTGTATAAAAAATTTACGATACGGGATATGGCGGCGCCGGATGACTATGCGGCCATGGAGCAGATGCTTACCCGCCGGCTGACCCACTACAAGGAGGCCGCGGAGAACGGCAAAAAGGACGGCTTTGAAACGCTGCCCGACCTGTGGCTCATCGATGGGGGAGCCGGGCAGGTGGCGGCGGCCAAAAAAGCGGCGGCGCAGTTCGGGGTGGAGATCCCCATCTTCGGCATGGTGAAGGACGACCGGCACCGTACCCGTGCCATCCGTGCGGAAAATGAGGAGATCGCCATCCGTTCCAGTCAGTCGGTGTTCCGGCTCATCACCGCCATTCAGGATGAAACCCACCGCTATGCCATCAGCTTTTCCCGCAAAAAGCACCGCAAGACCGGGTTTGCGTCGGTGCTGACCGGCGTGCCGGGCATCGGGGAGCAGCGGGCGGCAAAGCTGCTGAAGCACTTTAAGAGCATGGCGGCGGTCAAGGCGGCGGATGAGGAGGCTTTGGCGGCGGCGCCGGGCATGACCCGACCGGCTGCGGAGGCCCTGTACCGCTATCTGCACCCGGCCGATGGCGAACCTGCCGAGGGATGAGTTTGCGGCGGGGTGGGCTGCGGGCGGCACCGCAATTCTGACCGAATGGGTGAAGAACCGGCCGTTAGCGGACTTTTTCGACGGATGGGATTGACAGCAGGCGTGAAAAATTATACCATTAGTAAAAGGGCAACTGCCCCCAAGGAGAAAAAACTGTGCGAGTGATAACCGGAACCGCCCGCGGGCGGAAGCTGAATACCCTGGAGGGTCTGGATGTGCGCCCCACCACCGATCAGGTGAAGGAGGCGATGTTCAGCATCATCCAGTTTGAGGTGGAGGGCGCCGCAGTGCTGGATTTGTTTGCCGGCAGCGGACAGCTGGGGATAGAGGCCTTGAGCCGGGGTGCCCGGCTGGCCGTTTTTGTGGAGCAGAGCCGCAAGGCGCAGGAGGTGGTCCGGCAGAACCTGCTGGTCACCAAACTGGCGGAGCACAGCCGGGTAACGGCCATGGATGCCATCGCCTATTTGCAGGGCTGCCGGGATCATTTTGATATCGCCCTGCTGGACCCGCCCTACCGCAGCGGGCTTTTGGAAAAGGCGCTGCCGCTGCTGGCCCCCAAAATGACCCCCGGCGGCGTGATCCTGTGCGAATCGGCGCTGGATGAGGAGCTGCCGCAGAAGGTCGGGGCATTCGAGATCAAGAAGCAGTACCGCTACGGGAAGATCAAGCTGACCGCTTATCGCATCCCGGCGGAAACCGATACCGAAGAATAAACAGGAGGGGAATTGATGAATACCATTGAGAGCATCCTGAACGACATTGATGAGCTGTTGGAGGGTTCGTGGAGCCTGCCGCTTTCCGGCGGGCGCTGCGTGGTGGACGCCGAAAAGGTGCGCGACCTCATTGATTCCATCCGTATGAATATGCCGGCCGAAATAAAGCAGGCACGCGCCGTGGTGGCCGACCGCAACCAGATCCTTACGCTGGCCAAGGGAGAGGCAGAGGCGCTCATCCGCAAGGCGGAGGAACGGGCCAAGCAGCTTTTGGAGCAGGAGAGCATCGTGCGGCAGGCCAACGCCAAGGCCATGGCCCTGCTGAATGACGCCAGCAGCCGCGCCCAGCAGATGGTGGAGGAGGCGCAGAAGCAGGCCGAGGAAACGGTGAACGACGCACAGGCCAAGGCGACGGCCATCCGCACCGAGGCCAGCACCCGCAGCCGGGAAATGAAGCAGGCAAGCTATGAATTCGCCGAGAACATCCTGCGTACCAGCCAGGAGGTGGTGGCCAAAAGCCTGGGGAACATCACCACCACACGGCAGGCGCTGGCCGAGGCCGCCAGCCAGGCCGGACTGCGGGAGGACCAGACGGAAAAGTAAAACCGAAAACATAACAGCAGCACCGTCCGGGAGAAGCCGGGCGGTGTTTTTTTGCTGCAAAAAGGCGGGGAGCAGGGGAAAATCCCGCCGGAAACGAAAAACAAACCCTAACGAAAAATTTAACGGTTTTATGGGCAGTTTCACCAACAAATGGGATAAGAACCGCCGAAAAGACGGGCTACGGGCGGCAAACGACAAAAAGAACAATTGTGCGCCGGGTGCGAACAACAGTTTTGTGTTGCAAAGGTGTTTTTTTGTGGGTATAATCAGCTTGTAAGTGGTGAAAAGTGGGTAGAAGTGGAGTATCTACCCTGCTTTGTCATCTATCACGCCGGAAAGGGGGAACGATCCGAGATGCTGATGGGACAATATGAGCATAGCATTGACCCGAAAAACCGGATCAATTTCCCCGCCAAGTTCCGGGATCAACTGGGCGAGAGCTTTATCCTTACGGTAGGGCTGGATGAATGCGTGGCGGTGTATTCCGCCGGGGAATGGGACAAGCTGGAGCAGAAGATCAACCAGCTGCCCATGAGCCGGGGCCGCAGCATCAAGCGGTATTTTTTCAGCAACGCCGTAACGGTGGAGCCGGACAAGCAGGGACGCATCCTGCTGCCGCCCCACCTGCGGGAATATGCCCATCTGGAAAAGGACGTCATCGTGACGGGGGCTTCCGACCACGCCGAAATATGGGATGTGGAACGCTGGCAGAGCTATATCGGGCACCTGACCAGCGAAAGCGTGGCCGAGGAGCTGGACTCCCTGGACTTTTAAGGGGAGGGAACGATGGAATTTTCGCATTATTCGGTGATGCTGCCCCAGTGCATGGAGGGGCTGCATATCAAGCCGGACGGCACCTATATAGACGGAACAGCGGGCGGCGCGGGCCATTCTAAAGCCATCGCCGAACGGCTGACCACCGGACGCCTTTTGAGCTTTGACCGGGACCCCGATGCGGTGGCGGAGGCCGCCAAACGGCTGGCGCCCTATCCCACGGCCGAGGTGATCCACAGCGAATTCGCACGCATCCCCGAGGTGCTGGCCGAAAAGGGCATCCCCGGGGCGGACGGCATCCTGCTGGATCTGGGGGTGTCCTCCTATCAGCTGGATAACCCGGAACGGGGCTTTGCGTACAGCGTGGATGCCCCCCTGGATATGCGGATGAGCCGGGAGGGCATGACCGCCGCCGAGCTTCTGAACAGCTACGATACCGACGCCATGGCCCGCATCTTCCGGGAATTCGGCGAAGAACGGTTCGCCTATCCCATCGCAAAAAAAATTGCCGCCCAAAGGGAGAAGGAACCCTTTACCCATACCGGCCAGCTGGTCGATCTCATCTATGCGACCATCCCGGCCGCTGCCCGCCGTGAGGGCGGACACCCCGCCAAGCGGGTCTTTCAGGCGCTGCGCATCGCCGTCAACAGCGAGCTGGATCAGCTTTCGCAATGCCTGGATACCGCATTTGACTGCCTGAACCCCGGCGGACGGTTCGTCATCCTGACCTTCCATTCGCTGGAGGACCGGATGGTGAAGCAGAAGTTTGCCGCCTATTGTCAGGGCTGCACCTGCCCGCCGGATTTCCCGGTGTGCGTGTGCGGAAAGCAGCCGCGGGCAAGGCTCATCAACCGCAAGCCGATCGAGGCGGACGCCGAGGAGCTGGCACAGAACAGCCGAAGCAAATCCGCTAAATTAAGGATACTGGAAAAACTGTAACCACGGCGCTGCCGACCCGCGCCGGTGGAAAAAGGAAAGGAGGGGCGGCAGATGAATTCCCGCTGGAACAGCACCGAAGCATATGACCTTTCGCTGTATGAAGTACCGGTACAGCCGGTAAAGCGGCCGCAGCCCGCCCCTGCGGCCAAGACCTCCCGTGCCGCCGCCAAAAAGGCGATGCAGAAAACCGCCCTGCGCCGGCTGACCGTCTGCGCCGTGCTGGTGGTGGTATTCCTTGCGCTGGTGCTTTACCAGAATGTTTCCACCATAGAGCTGGGCAACGAGATACAGACCCAGAACGACCTGTACGCCGCCCTGCAAAATGAGCATAGCTATCTGACCGGCAAGCTGACTGCCAAGACCGTGCAGGAGGTGGACAGCTACGCCGCCGCAAGGGGGCTGTGCAAGATGCAGGATTATCAGGTGAGCTACATACGGCTCAATGATACCGATGTGGCGGTGCGCACCGAGGCGGCTCCCTCCGGTTCGGTGCTGGAGAGCCTGATGAACGGCATGGATACCGCACTGGAATACCTGCGGATCAAATAAAATAGACTGTAACGGTGGTGCAGAAACCAAGAGGTAAGATATTGTCTTACCTCTTTCGCCACATTTTACGGGGGAACGACAAATTCCCCGATTTTCCTCATTTTAGCCGAAAGGAGCCTGGTTATGGCCTCTGTACCCAATAAAAAAATGCGCGGCCGGGCTGTTTTCATCGCGGCAATACTGACCCTGCTGGGCTTCGGCCTGGTCATTTTCCAGCTGTACCGGGTGCAGCTGGTGGAGGGTGAGGCCTATAAGCAGGAGGCCATGAGCCGTCAGCTGCGGGCGACCACCATCAGCGCCAACCGGGGGGCCATCTATTCCTCCGATGGGCAGGTGCTGGCGGCCTCCGCAACCTCATGGCGGGTGGTTTTCTCCCCGGCGGATATCACCGCGGAGGAGGCGGAGCTGCTGGCCGACGGCATGAGCGAGATTTTAGGGACGGACCGGGCGTTCATCCTGGAAAGGGCGCAGAACAAAAAGAGCTTTTATCAGGTCATCAAGACCCGTGTGGATAAGGAAAGCGCCGATGCGGCGTATCAGTTCGCGCTGGATAACAAGATAGACGGCGTGACGCTGCTGCCCGATTCCACCCGCTACTACCCCTACGGCACCATGGCCTCCACCGTTCTGGGCTTTGTGAATGCCGATAACGAGGGCGCCTACGGGCTGGAGGCCTACTACAACAGCACATTAAGCGGGACCCCCGGCAAAATAGTGACCGCCAAAAACGCCTGGGGCACCGATATGCCCTACACCTATCAGGACATCACCAGCGCCGAGGACGGCAACAGCCTGGTACTGACCTTGGACAGCAATATTCAGTCGGTGATAGAAAAGCACCTGGCCACCGCCCTGACCGAGCACGCCGTGCAGAACCGGGCGACGGTCATCGTGCAGGATGTGACCACCGGGGCGATCCTGGGCATGACCACCATGCCGGACTATGACCCCAATAATCCGCAGGCCATCGTTTCGGAGATCTCGCTGCAAAAGCTGGCGCAGTACGAAAAGGGCAGCGACGAGTATAAAAAGGCCTTTGCCCACGAGCAGCAGGTGCAGTGGAGCAACAAGGCCGTGAACGAGGCCTACGAGCCCGGCTCGGTGTTTAAGGTCATCACCACCGCAACGGCGCTGGAGACCGGGGCGGTGACGATGAACTCCGGCTTTAACTGCACCGGCAGCTATGTGGTGGGCGGCATCACCAAGCACTGCTGGAAGCACGCCGGGCACGGCGCACAGACGCTGGCACAGGCCATCCAGAACAGCTGCAACCCCGCCTATATGCAGATCGGCCAGCGGATTGGCGGCACCGATTTTTATAATTTCTTCCGGGCCTTCGGGCTCACCGACCCCACCGGTATCGACCTGCCGGGCGAGGAAAGCGGATATTTTTACAGCGAGGCGCAGCTCAATTCCACGCAGGGCAACCTGGAAACGGCGGCCTTCGGCCAGAGCTTCAAGGTGACGCCCATTCAGCTCATCACCGCTATTTCGGCGGCGGTGAACGGCGGCTACCTGTATGAGCCCTACGTGGTGGATAAGATACTGGACTGCGAGGGCAACGTGGTTTCGGTCACCGAGCCGACGGTGCGCCGTCAGGTCATCAGTGAGGAGACCAGCCGGCAGGTATGCAAGCTGATGGAGGGCGTGGTAACGGCAGGCTCCGGCAAAAATGCCGCCGTACCGGGGTACAGCATCGGCGGAAAGACCGGCACCAGTGAAAAGCTGGATTCCGACCGCGGGTACTACACCTATTCCTTTGCGGGCGTCGCCCCGATGGACGATCCCAAGGTCGCAGTACTGCTCATCCTGGATGAGCCCTACGAAACCGACCTCTACGGCTCCACCGTAGCGGCGCCGGTGGTGGGGGCCATCCTTTCCGAGATCCTGCCCTACCTGGGCGTGGAGACCAACTTCACCGCCGCCGAGCGTGCGGCCATCAATGCGGAGGTGCCGAACGCGGTAGGTCAAAGCGCCCATATGGGCATGGCGGCCATGACCCAAAAGCAGCTTTCCGCCGTCATTGTGGGCGGGGGAGATACCGTTATCGCACAGGTGCCGGAGGCCGGCGCCGTGATCCGGAAGGGCAGCACCGTCATCCTTTACACCGATCAGGAATCCCGGCAGCAGAAGGTGAAGGTGCCGGACGTGCGGGGCAAGACCGGGCAGGTGGTGAATACCATCCTGGTGAACGCCGGGCTGAACCTTGACGCAGAGGGCATCGGGAAGATCAGCGATACCGCCGTAGCGGTGGAGCAGAGCATCGAACCGGGCACCGAGGTGCCGAGAGGCACCCTCATCACCGTGAAATTTTCTAACAGCGTAAAACAGGAAGCATCACCATAACATCCCACAGGAGGACACCATGCCGAACCGACCCGACCGGGAGGTTCAATGCGAAGGACTGCTGCAAGCACTGCCGCCGGAGACGGAGCCCGTCTGCGACAGCCGCGGGGACGTAAAGAATAAGATTTTTGTCTGCATCAGGGGGACACACCATGACGGCCACGCCGATGCTGCCGAAGTACTGCGGCGGGGCGCTGCCGCCATAGTGACCCAAAGAAAAACGGGACTGCCGCGGGAGATCACCGTGCCGGATACCCGGCTGGCGATGGCGCTGCTTTCCGCCCGCTACTGGGGCAACCCGGCCGGGGAGCTGCGGCTCATCGGCATCACCGGCACCAACGGCAAAACCACCACCGCCCATCTTTTGTGCCACCTGCTGCACAGCGCCGGGATAAAAACCGGGCGCATCGGCACCGACGGCATGGCGTGGGGCGAAAAACGCCTGCCCAACCCCTACACCACGCCCCCGCCCGACCTGCTGCACCGCACCCTGCGGCAGATGGCCGGGGACAGCATCACGGCGGTGGTGATGGAGGTGAGCAGCCAGGTGCTGGTGCAGCAAAGAACGGCAGGGCTGACCTTTGAAGCCGCCGTATTTACCAATCTTTCGCCGGAGCATCTGGATTATCATGGGGATATCGAACGGTATTTTGCCGCCAAGGCGATGCTGTTTACCCAATGCCGCCGGGCGGTCATCCACACCGGCGACCCCTACGGCAGACGGCTGGCGGAGCAGGTGACCGTTCCGGTGACGCCCTACCACCTGCCGTGGCGGTACCGCTGCGAGGCAGGGAGAAGCATTTTGCCGTGGCGGGGCGGGCAGCTGGTCATCCCGCTGACGGGAGAAGTTTTTCTGCCGGATGCTTTGGCAGCGGCGGAAACGGCGGTGGCGATGGGGGTTTCCCCCGGGCAGGTCATGGCGGCCATGCCCCACGCTCCGTCCATCCCCGGCCGGGCCGAGCTGCTGTGGCAGGGGCAGGGACGGACGATTATGCGGGACTACGCCCACACCCCCGATGCGCTGGAGAGGATGCTGCGCAGTCTGCGGCGGGTGCACGGCGGCAGGCTGCTGGTGCTGTTTGGCTGCGGCGGCTGCCGTGACCGGAAAAAGCGCCCGATGATGGCCGGGGCCGCTGCCCGCTGGGCGGATGGTATCGTCATCACCGATGACAACCCCAGAACCGAGCCCCCGGAGGAGATCCGGCGGGAGATCATAAGGGGGCTGCCGAAAAACGCCCGCTGGCGGGAGATCCCCGACCGGCGGCAGGCGATGGAGCAGACCATTGCCGTGATGCGGCAGGGCGACCTGCTGCTTCTGGCCGGAAAGGGCCACGAGGACTATCAGATCATCATGGAAAAAACCGTTCCCTTTGATGAAAAGGAGATCGTTACGGAGATACTGAAAAGCGGGAGGATCCCATGGAAAAACTGTCATTGCGAGAAATAGCCGCAGCGCTGGGCTGCCCCCTGCCGCCGGAGGCCGGGATCACACGGGTGATCACCGACAGCCGGGAGGCCGGACCGGGAGCACTGTTTATCGCCCTGCCCGGGGAACGGGTGGACGGACATGACTACATCAATAGGGCGCTGGCGGCGGGTGCCGCGGCGGCCGTGGCGGAGCATGACGGCGACTATACCCCGGCCGAACGGGTGCTGCGGGTCAAAAGCAGCCTGCGGGCGCTTTTGGAAATCTCCGCCCTGTACCGCAGCAAAATGCCGGCCAGGGTGATCGGCATAACCGGCAGCGTGGGCAAGACCACCACCAAGGAAATGGTGGCGGCGGTCATGGCGTCTGCGTTTCGCATCATCAAAACCGAGGGCAACCAGAATAACGAGATCGGTGCGCCCAAAACGCTGATGAGCATCACCCCCGAGACCGAGGTGGCGGTGGTGGAAATGGGCATGAGCGCCCCGAATGAAATAAAGGACCTGTGCTATGCCGCAAGGCCGATGATGGGCATCATCACCAATATCGGGGTTTCGCACATCGAACGGCTGGGCAGCCGGGAAAATATACTGAAGGCCAAGCTGGAGCTGGCCGACGCCCTGCCGGACGGGGCAACGCTGCTGCTTTGTGATGACAATGACCTGCTGAAAACGGTTGACATCCCCCGGCTGCGTGTAGTACGCTATGGACTGCACAGCAACCGTGCCGATATCCGTGCGACCATCGTGAGCGCCACACCGCTTTCCACCAACTTTATGCTGCATGTCGAGGGGCAGAGCCTCCGGGCGACCATCCCCGGAACGGGGGAGCATCTGGTGCAGAATGCGCTTGCGGCGTTCGGGGCGGGACGGACGATGGGCATCCCCGCCGAGACCGCCACAAAGGCGCTGGGCGGCTACACCCCCAGCGGCCGGCGCCAGAAGATGGTAGAGCATGAGGGCGTCACCATGGTGGAGGACTGCTACAATGCCAGCCCCGATTCGATGCGGGCGGCCATCAAAACACTGGGACAGTTCCCGTGCAGCGGCCGGCGCATCTTTGTGGCGGCGGATATGCTGGAGCTGGGCGACATCGCCGAGGAGAGCCACCGGGAGATCGGCACGCTGTGTGCGGCGGAGGGGATCGACCTTTTGCTGACATGGGGCGAATGGGCGGCATATGCCACCCGCAGCGCCCGGGCCGCCGGGATGGAGAGCATCCACTTTGAGAAAAAGGAAGATTTGACCCAGTATCTCATTGCCGGCGCACGCCGGGGCGATGTGATATGGTGCAAGGCCAGCCACGGCATGGCACTGGAGGAGGTCATCTCCGCATTTTACCGGGAATTTCACCCATAATATCACCGAAAAGGGAAGTGCAACATGAATATTACCGCTGTAATAGCAGCCATACTGATGGCGAGCATAATCACTGCCGTAGGCGGCTTTTGGCTGCTGCCGATGCTGCGACGGCTGCATTTCGGGCAGACGATCCTGGAAATAGGCCCCAAGTGGCATCAGGGCAAGCAGGGCACCCCCACCATGGGCGGGCTGATGTTCATCATCGGCATCCCCATTGCCGTGGTGGTGGGCTACCTGTTCCTGCACGCCCAGACGGTAGGCGATCCCATGTCCGGCATCATGCGGGCAAGGATGTTCTACGGGCTGGTGCTGGCGCTTTTGTTCGGGGCCATCGGCTTTCTGGATGACTATATGAAGGTCGTGAAAAAGCAGAACGAGGGCCTGACCGAAAAACAGAAGATGGCGCTGCAAATTCTATTCGGTGCGGTGTACCTGCTGCTTCTGCACGTCAGCGGAACGCAGTCCACGTGGGTCACCATCCCCTTTATCGGCACCTATAATTTCGGCATCTTCTATTATGTATTTGCAATGTTCGCCATCATCGCCCTTTCCAATGCCGTCAACTTCACCGACGGGCTGGACGGTCTGCTTTCCTCGGTGACGCTGGTGCTTTCCATCGGCTATCTCATCTTCTGTTACCTGCTGGGGCAGGGGGAAATGGGCATCATGGCCGGGGCGCTGGCCGGGGGCTGCATCGGCTTCCTCATCTGGAACCACTACCCCGCCAAGGTCTTTATGGGCGATACCGGGTCGCTGTTTATCAGCGGGATGGTCATTGCGCTGGCCTTCGGCACCGGACTGCCCTTCTTCGTGGTGCTGTTCGGCATCATCTATGTTATCGAGATCGGCTCGGTGGTGCTGCAGCGGTATTACTTTAAGCTCACCCACGGCAAGCGCATCTTTAAGATGAGCCCCATCCACCACCACTTTGAGATGAGCGGCTATACCGAAACGCAGATCGTTGCGATGTTTGCCGTTATTACCGCCATTGGGAGCGCACTGGGTATTCTGGCGCTCAAGTTCATTTAACCTTACCGAAACACGAGAGGAGGCGAGGGAGCCTTGGCCGAAAAAAAGCGTGCTGCACGCAAAAAACCGCAGGAGGGCTTCTTCCGCCGCCTGTTCCCCCGATATGAGAATACCAGCGTGGACCTCACCTTTCTGGTGATGGTCATCCTGCTTTTGGTATTCGGCCTTGTGATGATGTTTTCCGCCAGCTATGCCCAGGGGTATTACCGGGAGGGCAACAGCTACCACTACATTGTGCGGCAGCTGGCGTGGGCGGCGCTGGGGCTTTTGGCCATGTTCCTCTTTTCTCGCATGGACTATCATGTGTGGCGAAAGCTGGCGCTCGCTTCCTTCCCCGTGGTGGCCGGGCTTTTGATCGCCTGCTTTTTCATGCCGCCGGTCAATGAGGCCCGCCGCTGGATCTTCATCGGGAATTTTCAGTTTCAGCCCTCGGAACTGGCCAAATTTTCACTGGTGCTGCTGTTTGCCCACTTTTTAACCGCCAACGAAAAGCGGATGGGCAGGTTCAAATACGGGGTGCTGCCCTTCGGGGCGATCCTGCTGGTCTATGTGGGACTGGTGGTATTCGAGCCGCATCTTTCCGCTGCCATCCTGCTGGCGCTGATGGGTGTGATCATGCTCATCGTCGGCGGGCTGCCGGGCAAGTGGATCGCCGCCGGCGGGGGGCTCATCGCCGCCGGGGTGGGGATGATCGCAGCGGTGCCCATGCTGCGGGAACGCTTCATGGAGCGCTTTACCATCTGGCAGAACCCCGAATCCGACCCGCTGGGCAAGGGCTATCAGATTTTACAGTCGCTGTATGCCATCGGCTCCGGCGGCCTGATGGGCACCGGCATCGGCAATTCCCGCCAAAAGTACCTGTTCCTGCCGGAGCCGCAGAATGACTATGTTTTTTCGGTGGTGTGCGAGGAGCTGGGCTTTGTGGGGGCGCTGGTCGTCATCCTGCTGTTTGCCCTTCTCATCTGGCGGGGCTTCGCCATCGTCATCAAGGCGCGGGACCGCTTCGGCGCCATGCTGGTGACCGGGTTCATCGCGCAGGTGGGGGTGCAGGCCATCCTCAATATGGCGGTCGTCACCAATGCGCTGCCATCCACCGGCATCAGCCTGCCGTTCTTTTCCTACGGCGGCACGGCGCTTGCCATCCTGTTGGGAGAGATGGGCATCGTCCTGTCGGTCTCCCGCCAATCGACGGTAGAAAAGGAGTAGTATCTATATGAAGGTTCTGTTTGCCTGCGGCGGTACCGCCGGGCATATCAATCCCGCACTGGCGGTGGCCACCGAGCTGCGCCGCCGGGTGCCGGACTGTGATATTCTGTTTGTGGGCAACCCCAATGGCATGGAGGCGACCCTGGTGCCGCGGGCGGGCTTTCGGTTCGCACCGTACCGTTCTATGGGTATCCAGCGGCGCCTTACATGGGAAAATGTGAAGCGCAACGCCAAAAGCGTCTGCCTTTTGATGACCTCCCGCAGCCGTGCCAAAAAGCTGCTGCGGGATTTTGCCCCCGATGTGGTGATGGGCACCGGCAGCTATATTTCGGCGCCCGTTTTATCGGCGGCAGCGGCCCTGCACATCCCCTGCATGACCCACGAGGCCAATGCGCTGCCCGGTGTTTCCAACCGCATGGTGGCGCAAAAGGTGGATAAATTCCTGCTGGCGGTGCCGGAGGCCGAAAAGCACCTGCCCCCCCGCCCCGACTATATCGTTACCGGCAATCCCGTCCGCCCGGAGATCCTTTCCGCCGACCGGGAGACCGCCCGCACCCGTTTGGGGGTCCGGCCGGGGCAGCTGTGCCTTTTGTCCTTCGGGGGCAGCCTGGGCGCACAAACCGTCAATGAAGCCATCGCCGATGTGATGGCCTGGCACGTGCCGGCGGGAAAGCTGCATCACATCCACGCCACCGGGCAGTACGGGGTGGAGCTCCTGCCGCGGCTGCTGCGGGAAAAGGGCGTCGCCTTTGAAAATAATCCCAACCTTGACATCCGGGAATACATACACGATATGCCCGATTGCCTTGCCGCCGCCGATCTGGTGATTGCCCGTGCGGGCGCCATGACGCTGGCGGAGCTGACCGCATTGGGGCGGGCGTCGGTGCTGATCCCCTCGCCCAATGTGGCGGAAAACCACCAGTACCACAATGCCATGGTGCTGGAAAATCATCACGCCGCCGTGGTGATAGAGGAAAAGGACCTGACCGGCGAAAAGCTGGCGGAGACGGTCCGGCGGCTGACCGATGACCCCGAAAAGCTGCGGCAGCTGGGCCTTGCGGCCAGGGCGCTGGGCACCCCCGATGCCTGCGGGCGCATCACCGATGAGCTGCTGAAGCTGTACGAAGCCCGCAAAAAATAAGCAAAATCCCCTGTCCTTTCACCCTTTTTCCCGCCGTAACATAGAATACCCCCGAACGCCTGCGGGCGAAGGAAAGGGGGAGCGATGCCGTTTATGCGCGGATTACGGATCGTGGGAGGGAACCGGCTGGTGGGCAGCGTGACGGCGCACGGCGCCAAAAATGCGGTGCTGCCCATATTGGCGGCGACGGTGCTGTGCCATGGCGCCGAAATAAAAAACTGTCCCGATTTAAGCGATGTGGCGGTCAGCTGTCACATCCTGCGGCACCTGGGCTATGCGGTGGGGCGGCAGGGGGATACCCTGACGCTGCACCGGGAGGAAAACGGCTGCCGGGATGTCCCCCCGGAATGGATGCGGGCCATGCGCTCCTCCATCCTGTTTTTGGGCGGGATGCTGGCACGGTGCGGGGGCGTTTCGCTCTGTCCGCCCGGCGGGTGTGCCCTGGGCGGCAGACCCATCGACCTGCACCTTTCCGCCCTGCGGCAGATGGGGGCGGTCATCACCGAGGAGGGGGACACCCTGCGCTGCACCGCCCCCGGCGGTCTGCGCGGGGCGGCGGTCAAGCTGCCCTATCCCAGCGTGGGCGCTACCGAAAACCTGCTCATCGCAGCGGCGGGTACCCCGGCCGAAACCGCAATCACCGGTGCGGCCGCCGAACCGGAGATCACCGAGCTGATCCGGTTTTTGCGGGGCTGCGGCGTCACCATCGAAGCATCCCCCGGAGCCATTCTGGTGCAGGGGAGGGATACCCTTTCCGGCTGCACCCATACCGTCCTGCCCGACCGCATCGAGGCTGCGACCTACCTTGCGGCGGGTGCCGTTACCGGCGGGGCTGTCACCGTAAAATGCGAGCCCGGCCATCTGGCGGCGCCCATTGCGGTGCTGCGGCGCATGGGGTGTAAAATAAAGATCACCGGGGGCAGCGTTGCCCTCACCGCCCCGGAGAAGCTTTGTGGGGCGGGCAGCATCGTTACGCTGCCGTACCCCGGCTTTCCCACCGATCTGCAAGCTGTCTTTATGGCGGCGGCAGCCGGGGCAAAGGGCTATACCGCCTTTACCGAAACGGTATTCCCCCGCCGCTGGGCGCACGTGGAGGAGCTGCGGCGCATGGGGGCGGATATCACCGTGGCGGGCAGCCATGCCATGCTGCGGGGTGCGGCCCTTACCGGGACGGCGCTGACCTGCACCGACCTGCGTGCAGGCGCTGCGGTGGTGCTGGCGGCGCTGGCCGCAAGGGGAGAAAGCACCGTCACCGGTCTTTCCCACATCGAGCGCGGCTATGCCGAATTTGTCCCCACCCTGCGCCATCTGGGCGCCGAGATCACCATAGCGGAGATATAACCGAAAGGAAGGAGAAAAGCCCATGACTGCCGGACCCACCCGCAAACAAAAGCAAAAGCGCCGCCGTCGTGCGGTCTTTCTGCTGCTGCTGGCGGCGGTTTTGTGCGGCGTGGGCTTTTACTGCGCCTGCGTATTCTGCCGTGCCTCCCATATTGAAGTGACCGGCAGCACCCGCTACACCGCCGAGGACATCATCGAGGCCGCCGGGATAGGGGAGGAGCAGAACCTTTTCACCGTTTCCCAAAAGGCGCTGAACCAAAAGATCACCGCCCTTTGTCCCTACATCGAAAGCGTGACGCTGCACCGCTGCCTGCCCGATACGCTGACGCTGGAGCTGCACGAATTCGGGACCGTCTATGCCTGCATCGGCAGCATGGGGCGGGTCACGGCGCTTTCGGCCGAGGGCAAGGTGCTGGAGCAGTGCGCCGCCCTGCCGGAGTACACCTGCCTTTTGCTGGGCGCGGATTTTTCCGACTGCCCGGCGGGGGAGCTGCTGCCCGAAAACTGGCAAAAGACCCTTTCCGGTATCGATAAGGTGTGTGCGGCGCTGGAGCAGGCCGGGATGCTTTCCGAGGTGGGCTATCTTGACCTTTCCGAGGAGCAGAGCTACCGGGCCGTCTACCTGGACCGCATCCAGCTGCGGCTGGGCAGCGAATATGACCTTTCCGCCAAGCTGCTCACCGCCCGCAAGGTCATCGAGGACGAGCTGCCTGCCGATTTTACCGGCTATGTGGATGTTTCGGTCAGCGGACGGGCCTATACCCGCCGGCTTGCCCTCACCGAGGTGGTCGATGCACAATATCTTGCGATTTTGGGTGGAAAAGAGTAGCAGTTATTGTGCATTTGGGTTGCATTTCACGCCCGTTTCTGTTATGATACAAGAGGAGAAAACTACGAAACAGGAGGCAATAGTGCTGATGATGAATATCGAGCTGGATAACGATTACGAAAAGATGGCTGCCATCAAGGTGCTGGGTGTCGGCGGCGGCGGCGGGAACGCCGTAAACCGCATGATCCAATCCGGCATGAGCAGCGTGGAATTTATCTCGGTCAATACCGATAATCAGTCCCTGCGATTTTCCAATGCCTCTTACAAGCTGCACATCGGCGATAAGCTGACCCGCGGGCAGGGTGCCGGTGGCGACCCCGTAAAGGGCGAAAAGGCAGCGGAGGAAAGCGAAGACGAGATCACCTCGGTGCTGCGCGGCGCCGATATGGTATATATCACCGCAGGTATGGGCGGCGGCACCGGCACCGGTGCGGCTCCCGTTATTGCCCGCATCGCCCACGATATGGGCATCCTGACCGTCGGTGTGGTCACCAAGCCCTTTTCCTTTGAGGGCAAGCGCCGCATGGATCAGGCCACGGCCGGCATCGAGCGGCTGAAGGAGCACGTGGATGCCCTGCTGGTCATCCCCAATGAGCGCCTTCGCAGCATTTCGCAGGAAAAGATCACCCTTGCCAATGCCTTTGCCAAGGCCGATGAGGTGCTGCTGCAGGCGGTGCAAAGCATCTCCGACCTCATCAATATCCCCGGTATCATCAATCTGGACTTCGCCGATGTCACCTCCATCATGAAGGACGCCGGCTATGCCCATATGGGTCTGGGCGCCGCCAGCGGCCCCAATAAGGCCGAGGAGGCTGCCCGGATGGCCATCGCCTCCCCGCTTTTGGAAACCTCCATCAACGGGGCCCGCGGCGTGATCGTCAACTTCCTTGTCCCGCCCGATGTGGACCTGGAGGACATCACCAACGCATCGCAGATGATCCACGATGCCGCCCATCCCGATGTCAACCTCATCTGGGGCGTCGCCTTTGATGAAAGCCTGGAGGACGAGCTTCGCATCGTCGTCATCGCCACCAATTTCGATCATGAGTCCGGCTTCCGCATCCCCACCCCGCCGGTGGATACCGAGGTGGCGGAGGACAAGATCACCGAGGTGGAGCCGCAGACCGAGCAGGAGCCCGCCAACGATGACCTTGATATCAGCGCCCTCATCGATATGCTCAACCACGATCGGGACAAGCGCTCTTAAACCCCCGTGAAAATGACCCCCTGTCGCTTCGGCAGGGGGTTTGCCTGTAAAAAGAGACCCCGCAGGGTCTCTTTCTTTATGCGGTTATTCCACCGTCACGCTCTTGGCAAGGTTGCGGGGCTTATCCACATCGCAGCCGCGGGCATTGGCCGCCCCCAGTGCGATGAGCTGCAGCGTCACCACCAGCAAAAGCGGCACATATTCATCCTCCACCGCAGGCAGCCGGATGATCTCATCATAGCTTTCGGGGTCGACCTCCAGCCCCTCCAGCGTGATGAGCAGCACGTGGGCGCCGCGCGCCTTTACCTCCTTCACGTTGCTGATCATCTTCCCCAGCGTTTTGCGTTGGGTTGCCAGAGCAATGACCGGCGTGCCCTCGGTGATGAGCGAAATGGTACCGTGCTTCAGCTCTCCGGCGGCGTAGGCCTCGCTGTGGATATAGCTGATCTCCTTGAGCTTGAGTGAGCCCTCCATCGCCAGCGAATAATCCAGCCCCCGCCCGATGTAGAAAAGATGCTCGGTGTTTTTAAGCTCCCCGGCATACCGGAAGAATTCCGGCTCCATCGCCAGCACGTGCGGCAGGTAGCTGATGGCATTGAGGAGCTCCGGCAGCTGCGCCCGGCACCAGTCCATCGGTGCGCCCTGGTCCGCCGCAATGCGAAAGCCCAGAAGATACATCATCGCCACCTGCACCGAATAGGCCTTGGTGCTTGCCACGGCGATCTCCGGCCCGGCGTAGGTATACAGGCAGTAGTCGGCCTCCCGTGCGATGGAGGACCCCACCACATTGACGATGCCGATGACGGGGATATTGTTTTCCTTGAAGAGCCGCAGCGCCGCCAGCGTATCGGCGGTCTCACCGCTTTGGCTTACCACCACGGCGGCACAGCCCGGGGTGAACAGGGGGTCACGGTAGCGCAGCTCGCTGGCCACCTCCACCTCCACCGGCAGCCGTGCCAGCTTTTCGATGATGGCCTTGCCCACCATACCGCTGTACATGGCGGTGCCGCAGGCGGAGATATACAGCTTGGTCACGTTTTTGAAGAAGCCGTCCGGCAGGCCGTCCCCCTCAAAGCTCACAAAGCCGTCCCGGATGCGCCCGTCGATGGTATCGGCCAGGGCGCGGGGCTGCTCGTGGATCTCCTTTTGCATAAAGCAGGGGTAGCCGCCCTTTTGCGCCTGCTCCACCGACCAGTTGGCGGTTTTCATTTCCTTTCGGATGGGACGCCCGTCCGGGGCATAGAAGCGCAGCTCTCCCCGGTGCGCCGTCACCACTTCCTCCTCCTCCAGCAGGTAGTACTGCCGGGTGTATTCGATGATGGCAGGCACATCGGAGGCCACATAGCAGCCCTTATCATCCTGTGCGGCGATCAGCGGGCTGCCCCGCCGGATGCCGTAAACGGTGTCCTCCTCGCCCTCCAGCAGCATACAAAAGCCGTAGGCGCCCTCCATCTCCGCCGTAGCGGCGTGAATGGCGGCAATGGGGTCATCCTGCTGCTTCATGTGGTGATCCAGCAGTGCTGCGGCGATCTCGGTATCGGTCTGGGTCAGGAAGTGATACCCCTCCGCCTCCAGCCGTTCCCGCAGCGCCCGGTAGTTTTCTATAATGCCGTTATGCACCAAGGTCACCCGCCCCTGCCGGTGGGGGTGGGCGTTTACGTCATTGGGGACGCCGTGGGTGGCCCAGCGGGTATGCCCTATGCCGCAATGGCTGGTAAGTCCCCGGTCGCCGCAGGCCGCCCGCAGGTTGGAAAGCCGGCCCGCCGCCTTGATGATCTCTATTTTACCGCCGTCCCACAGGGCAAGCCCGGCGCTGTCGTAGCCCCGGTATTCCAGATTTTCCAGCCCGTGCAGCAGCTTTTCCCGGGCGTAATCCGCCCCCGAATAACCGATAATTCCACACATAAATATAAGGCTCCTTTCCCACAGAACCGTTCCTGCGGGAGAGAAACCCCATGTAAATCTTCATTTCCCCTATGGCACGGCAGACCGGTACACAGGCTGCACCGGCGGGATAACGAAAACCGAAGGGGGAAGCGGGGGCTTCTCTCCATGCGGCCGCAGAGGCATACCGCCCCGGCGGGAGAGCTGTTCTGTTCGCTATCCATGGCCGGTTCTTTGTTGCACGGTCGCCCGTGTTTTTGCACCGGCCTGCGCTGTGGCAGCAGCGGGAGGGCATCCGCCGAATTTTCGATACTCCCTCCACCTCGTCATCCGCCCGCGGGAAAAAAGGGCGGTACTGGCGCTTTGTCCACCTGTATTATACCAAAATGCGCCCCCCTTGTAAAGAAAAAAGAGGGAAGAACCGCTGTCCTCCCTCCATCCTATGCTCCCGCCTGCCGGGATATACAAGGCCCCCGTTTTTCCTCCGGCTGCACCAAAGGTCGGCCTATCGGGGAAATGCCCTGCGGGGGCATCCCTCATGCCGGGATGTGCGGGGTGGCGGCCTGCTCCGCCTCCGCCTGCGCCAGATGGGTCTGGTAGCGGTCCAGAATGGCCTCCTCCAGCGTATGGCGGGCTTCGGGGGTGATGGGATGGGCGATATCCCGGAACGTCCCGTTTTCATCCTTGCGGCTGGGCATGGCCACAAACAGCCGTTCCGGCCCCTCTATGACCTTGATATCGTGGACGGCAAGGTCGCCGTCGATCGTGACGGAAACCAGCGCCTTCAGCCGGGCGTCCTCGTAAATTTTGCGAATGCGGATATCGGTGATGTTCATGCCTGTTTCTCCTTTCGGGTGCTTGGGTTTTTGTTTCGGCCGGATGGGCTTACCGTTAGCCTTGGTTCGGGGCGGGAAAAATATGCACCCATCCCCACATTTTGCGGGAAAATCCCCCGAACTATTGTCAAAACCCCCGCCGATGGGGTATAATATATCGAGTATCTTCTAAAGAGGTGGCGTTCACTATGCAAAAACCCATCGAAACGATCCCGCAGGGGGTCCGGCACATCCATTGTATCGGCATCGGCGGCAGCGGTATGTTCCCGCTGGTGCAGATTTTACACGGCCGGGGCTATACCATCACCGGCAGCGATAATAACGAAAGCGACATCGTCGAGCTGGAACGCCAAATGGGCATCGAGGTGACGATGGGGCAGCGCGCCGAAAATATCAGGGGCGCCGATCTCATCCTCTATTCCGCCGCCATTATGGAAACCAACCCCGAACTGATCGCCGCGCGGGAAAGCGGCCTGCCGCTGTGGGAGCGTGCCAAAATGCTGGGCGCTGTTTCCAGCTGGTACAGCGAGGCGCTGGGCGTTTGCGGCACCCACGGCAAAACCACCACCACCGCCATGATCGTGCAGATCCTGTATATGGCGGGGCTGGACCCCTCCGCCGTCATCGGCGGCAAGCTGCGGACCATAGGCGGGTACGGGCGCAGCGGGGCAACGCAGCGCTTTGTGTACGAGGCCTGCGAATTCAAGGATACCTTCCTTTCCACCCACCCCGATATCGCCCTGGTACTCAATATCGATAACGACCACATGGAATATTTCCACACCGTGGAAAACGCCATGAAAAGCTATACCGAATTTGCCGAAAAGGCGCATACCGTCCTGTATAACGGCAGCGATGAAAAGACCTGCCGGGCCATGGCAGCGGCGGCAGGGGAGGGGAGGAGCTTCCTGACCTTCGGCTGGGAGGAGACCAACGACTACTACCCCGCCGATATCCGCCACCTGGGCGGGCTGGACCGCCGCTTCACCCTGATGTTCCGCGGCAAGCCGCTGACCGAGCTGCACCTGCAAATCCCCGGCGACCATAACATCCTGAATGCCGTGGCCGCCGCCGCAGGCGCCATGCAGCTGGGCGCCACCCCGGAGCAGGCTGCCGCCGGGCTTTCGGCCTTTACCGGGGCGGGCCGCCGCTTTGAGGTGCTGGGCAAGACCCACACCGGTGCGACCGTCGCCGATGACTATGCCCACCACCCCGCCGAGCTGCGCGCCACCCTCACCGCCGCCAAGGAACTGGACTTTAAGCGGGTGTGGGCGGTATTCCAGCCATTTACCTTCAGCCGCACCTATATGCTGCTGGATGACTTCGTTTCCGCCCTTTCCATCGCCGACCGTGTAGTGCTTTCGCCCATCATGGGCAGCCGGGAGGTCAATACCTACCACATCACCTCGGAGGATCTGGGCGAAAAGATCCCCGGCTGTGTCTGTCTGCCTTCCTTCCGGGCAATGGCGGATTACGTGAGCGAAAATGCCGAAGCCGGCGACCTTATCCTCACCCTCGGCTGCGGCGACATCTACAAATGCGCCCGCATGATTCTGCACCACGAATGATTTTTTGCAGACTCCCTCATTTGCAGGGGGTCTGCTTTTTGATTCCCTGCACGCCGCAGCAGCCCGCGCCGCCCCGCCGCCGCAAAAGCGGCGTGCGCCCCCCTGCGGGGGGTGCCGCGCGCCGTACGGCGCGCGCAGGGCGGCGCGTCCTCTCCCCGCCGGTCTGTCCCCCTGCGGGCTCGCTGCGCTCGCCCCCGGTACCTCCCCGCAAGCTGATCCCTCTGCGGGCTCGCTGCGCTCGCCCTCCTGCCCATTTCAATTGTACAAAATAGCCAAAAACAGCAACGAAATTCAGTCACTTCATCAACGCATCCCCAAAATGTGACCGTTTTGTAAAAAAACACTTGCATTACTGCGCCGGCGGTGCTATAAAAGTAGCAACAGAATAAAGCCAATTTGGTAGAGGTTGCGGGCTTCATCAGTAGCCACCCCCACACGGTTCGGGAAACCGGGGGCGCGAAAGGGAAGACCGCCGAAGCGAAAGGCTCCCCCGAGAGCATTTACGCTGGGACGCAGCAGAATATGCTGCGGACTGTCACAGAAACTGTGGAGAGCTATCGGTGGGTCAAAGTGATAATTTTATTATTTCTTGCCATGAGATTTGTTTTCCGCATATCTCATGGCTTTTTTCGTCCATTTTTCAGGAGGTAAATATTATGTTCGGTACATTCTGGGCACTCGTTCCCCCCATCATCGCCATCGCACTGGCCCTCATCACCAAGGAAGTTTACAGCTCCCTCTTTATCGGCGCCGTTGCCGGTGCCCTGTTCTATGCCGGCTTCCATGTGGAGGCGCTCGACTCTCTGCTCAATGACGGCGTAGTGGCCGCCATCCGTGATAATGCCGGTATCTTCATGTTCCTCGTGCTGCTCGGCATCCTCGTCGCCCTGCTCAATAAGGCCGGCGGTTCCGCAGCCTTCGGCGCTTGGGCCAAGGCGCACATCAAGACCCGCGGCGGCGCTATGTTTTCCTCCTTCCTGCTGGGCGTCCTCATCTTTGTGGATGACTACTTCAACTGCCTGACCGTCGGCAGCGTGATGCGCCCCGTCACCGACAGCCACCACGTTTCCCGCGCCAAGCTCGCCTACATCATCGATTCCACCGCCGCCCCCATCTGCATGATTGCCCCCATTTCCTCTTGGGCGGCAGCCGTCTCCGGCGTCGTGGAGGACTACAGCGGCTTTGACCTGTTCATCCGCGCCATCCCCTTCAATTTCTATTCGCTGCTCACCATCGTTATGGTGCTGTTCCTTTGCAAGACCGGTATGGACTACGGCCCCATGCGCCGGCATGAGCTCAACGCCATCCGCAATAACGACCTGTTCACCGAGGGCGAGCAGCCCGAAGCGGTGGAGGAGGTCACCAACCCCCGTGCCCGCGTTATCGATCTGCTGCTGCCCATCATCGTGCTGGTGGTGCTGTGCGTCGGCGGTCTGGTCTACTCCGGCTACCTCAATGGCGCCGATAATTTCATCGATGCCTTTGCCAACTGCGATGCCTTCTTCGGCCTGCCCTGGGGCGCTATTGTGGCGCTGGTCTTTACCGTCATCTATTTTGTTCTCCGCCGGGTCATCTCCTTTAAGGATGCCATGAGCTGCATCCCGCAGGGCTTCTGCGCCATGGTTCCCGCTATCCTCATCCTCACCCTTGCCACCTCCCTCAAGAACATGACCACCCTGTTGGGCGCCAAGGAATTTGTCGCCGGGCTCATGCACAGCGCCTCCAGCGGCCTTTACAGCCTGCTCCCCGCTGTGATCTTCCTCGTAGCCTGCGGTCTGGCGTTTGCCACCGGTACCTCCTGGGGCACCTTCGGCATCCTCATCCCCATCGTCACCGAGGTCTTTAAGGCCGACTTCACCCTGATGATCGTAGGCGTTTCCGCCTGCCTCGCCGGTGCGGTTTTCGGCGACCACGTTTCTCCCATCAGCGATACCACCATCATGGCCTCCGCCGGTGCCCAGTGCAACCACCTCAACCACGTATCGACGCAGTTCCCCTACGCCGCTACCGTTGCCGTTGTTTCCTTCTTCACCTACATCATCGCCGGCTTTATCCCCAATGCCCTCATCGTCCTGCCCATCGGCATCGTGCTTATGCTGGCTGCGCTGTTCGTTATCCGTGCCGTCACCAACCGCCACTCCGCAGAGGCTTAAACGCCGATCCCTTCATTTCCCGCCGGCCTCTCCGCACCAAGGAGGGGCCGGATTCTGCTTCCCCGCACCCCCCTGCAAGCCGCGGCACAGGGCCCGCAGGGCGCCCCGGCTCCGCCGGGGCTGCGGGGCGGCCTGCGGCCGCCCCGCTACGGCCGCCTGGGGCGGCCGGCCCTGCGGGCCCTCCCCTTGCAGGCCTGCCGCCCCGATATTTTTCACCGAACCCCCCTTCCGCCGATTGTATTTCCCCGCGGAAGGTGATATAATAATCTACATCTTTTGTTCCACACCCCACAGCAAGGAGGCGCCGATATGCAGCCCATCATCCGTTCCGAAAAATTAGCGCAGGTCCATTCCGATATCCGCGGCCCCGTCTATGTCGAGGCCATGAAAATGATCGGAGAGGGTATCCCCGTCCTGCGGCTCAATACCGGCAACCCCGCCACCTTCGGCTTTACCATGCCGCCCAGCGTGCGGCAGGCGCTCATGGAAAACGCCGAAAAAGCCGTCGGCTACTGCGATTTCCGCGGGATGCCCGCTGCCCGTCAGGCCATCGTCGAATACGAAACCGCCAAGGGCATCGAGGGGCTGACCCCCGATGATATCTTCGTCGGCAACGGCGTCAGCGAAATGGCGCAGTTCGCCATCACCGCCCTGCTCAATTACGGCGATGAGATCCTGCTGCCCAGCCCCAGCTATTCCCTGTGGACCAATGTGACCCTCATCGCCGGGGCAAAGCCGGTTTTCTACACCTGCGATGAGCAGTCCGACTGGTATCCCGACGTGGAGGATATCCGCCGCAAGCTCACCGCCCGCACCCGCGCCATCCTCATCATCAATCCCAATAACCCCACCGGCGCCCTCTATCCGCGGGAGCTGCTGGAGCAGATTGTGGAAATCGCCCGGGAAAAGCAGCTCATCCTCCTTTCGGATGAGATCTATGACCGGCTGGTCATGGACGGAAAAGAGCACATCTCCACCGCCGCCCTCTGCCCGGACCTGCCCGTCCTCACCTTTAACGGCCTTTCCAAAAGCCACATGATCTGCGGCTTCCGCTGCGGCTGGATGGCCGTATCCGGCCCCCGTGCCCTCACCGAGGACTTTGTGGGGGGAATGGTGGCGCTTACCAGTATGCGCCTTTGCGGCAATGCCCTCACCCAGCTGGTCATCCCCGCCGCCCTGCGGGATGAGCAAAGCACCAACGAGCTGCTTCTGCCCGGCGGCAGACTGTACGAGCAGCGGGAAGCGGCGGTAAACGCCCTGCGGCAATTCGATTGCCTTTCGGTCGTCAAAAATTCCGCCGCCTTCTATATCTTCCCCCGCATCGATCTCAAAAAGTGTCCCATCACCGACGATAAAAAATTCGCCATGGACCTTCTGCACCAAAAGCATATTCTGCTGGTGCCGGGCAGCGGCTTCGACTGGCCGCAGCCGGATCACTTCAGGGTCGTCATGCTGCCGGAGGCCGGGGACCTTGCCCGCGCCATGACCGACGTCGGCGAGTTTTTGCAAAGCTACCGCCAGTAAACCGCAAGCCCCGGCACCCACCGGGGCTTTCCACTGCCACCCGGAGGATTTATGAAAGCCATCTTCATCGATATCGATAACACCCTGCTGGATTTTGACGAGTATGTCCGCACCACCATGGCGGAGGGCTTTGCCCATTTCGGCCTGCCCGCCTACCGCCCGGAAATGTACCATACCTTCACCACCGAAAATAATAAGCTGTGGCGCCGGATCGAGGAGGGCACCCTTACCTTCGAGGAGCTCCAGAAAATCCGCTGGAGCCGCATTTTTGACGCTCTCGGCATCGCCTTTGACGGCCCCACCTTCGAGCATTACTTCCGCACCGCCATCTACGAAAGCGCCATTCCCGTCCCCGGTGCCGTCCCGCTGCTGCAAAGCCTCTCCCGGCACAGCATCCTTTGCGCCGCCAGCAACGGCCCCTATGAACAGCAGCTGCACCGACTGGAGCTGGGCGGGATGAAGCAGTATTTCACCCACTTTTTCATTTCGCAGCGCATCGGCGCCGCCAAACCCGCCGCCGCCTTCTTTGATACCGCCTTCCGGGAGCTCAATGAAGCCCGCCCCACCCCCATCCTCCCCCGGGAAACGCTTATCATCGGCGACTCCCTCACCTCGGATATCGCCGGCGGCCTGCAGTACGGCATGAAAACCTGCTACTACCGCCGCCCCGGTGCCCCCGCCGCCCCCGCCGGGGTGGACTATACCGTCACCGCCCTTTCCCGGGTCCCCGCCCTGCTGAAGATGGGTTGACCCGCCCTTTAACCACCCCCTGCAAGCCGCACAATACGGCCCCGCAGGGCGGCGCTCCGCGCCGTAACGGCCTCCGGCCGTCCCCGTGGCTTCGCCACGGCCCCTGCGGGGCCTCCCCTCCGCACACCCCCTACAAAAAATCCGACCCACGGTTTTCCGCAGGTCGGATTTTTCTGTTATCCCGGTTTGGCGGGGCGTCCGCCCTCACCCCACCTCAATGGAGTTCAGGATCTTTTCAAACATTTCGCATTGCGTACCGACGCCAAGTCCTATTAGCGGGGTAAGGGTCAGCCGGATCATTTCATCGCCCGTATCAATACAGTAGATCACCTCGTGCATCATCATCGGCAGGGCGTCGTCCGGCTCCTCCCAGGAGCGATGATAGCTCTTGGCGGCATATCCGCCGAATTCGTGTTCCTCCACCCGGTAGGCATCGCTGTATGTCTCGTCATACGCCGCAAAGGGCGCTGCTTTGTCTGTGATGGATTCCACGGAGTGCACCGTGGCAAGGAATTCTGTTCCGGCTCGTTCGTTCCTCAGGCTGCCGTCCTCGCAAGTCGTTCCCTCCGGCAGCCACAGGCTAAAGCCGCCCAGCTCCATCTTCTCATATCCAACGGCATTCTCGGTCGTTCCCAGCGGCTTCTCTATCTCCAGTCCGGCAAGGATCTCCTCAAAATCCGTGATGGAAATGACCTCCTCCTGCTCTTTGCTCTGTTCCAATCGGATCAGATAGCCAATGCCGTCCTCAGCAAAGTAATAAGACCAGGATTGATAGGGGACCCGCCTCGCCTCACTTTCCCCGGGCACAGCTTCCTTCCCCATGTATTCCTCCGTGTAGGTCTGGAACTCCCGTTCTCCCAACCGCTTCGTCTGAATATCATCATGCCTTTGCAGATAGTTGCTCTGTATGCTTTCCGCCGTATCTGCATAAAAGCCGACCAGCAGCCGACCCTCGCAGGTGATACAGCCGTATTCCGCTTCCCAGTCCGCAGGGCACTCCAGAATCAGCCGCTGCTCCTCTCCGTCGGGGTTGACGGTTACTGCCAGCTTTTTCGTTTCCTCGGTGGGCGGAGCAGGGGAGGGCGCCGGTTCTTCACTCGGCTTTGTACAGGCGCACAAGGTCAAAAGCAGCAGCAAAGCTGCCAGCGCAGGTAAAAATCTTCTCATGTTTTCCTCCTAAGGTTTCTCTGCCGCAGCAGGTACAGAATATCTGCGGTCTTACCCTTACTATAACGGCTCTGGTCGAAAATTGCAACAGTCTGCCCGCCGCAAAAATTCCCCCTCCCATGCGGGAGAGGGAAAATACGTTATAGGACATTTGTGAAAATAGAATACGGGGGATAGGGCGGTAATTATTTCTCCCAGCGGTGGCATAACTCCTCCACCTCGTCCGCAAAGCGCGCCACGTCCTTGTTGGCGCCCTGCCGGTAGCCGTTCGCAATGCCGGTAAGACGGTCCAGCGCAGCCAGTAGCCGGCGGAACATCTCGCTGATGAAGCCGGGCTTCTTCTCCTTGTCGCGCGGGAAATCCCGACCCTTGGCAAGGCAGGCGCCGTCCAGCAGGCTGTATTCCGATTCAAAAAGCGGCACCTCGGCGGTATAGCCCAATCCCTGCAGTGTCTTGGCAAAGTCGAGCGCCGCCTCCTCCTCGCCATGCACGATAAAGACCTTTTGCGGCTTTTCGCCCTGCATCTGCAGCCAGTGCTGCAGGCCGTTTTTATCGGCGTGGCTGGACATATACCGGAAGGAGCAGATCTCTGCCTTTACCGCTATCTTTTCGCCGAACAGCTTGATGGAGGAAAGCCCGTCCAGCAGCAGCCGCCCCATCGTCCCCTCGCTCTGGTATCCCACAAAGACCACCGAGCATTCGGGGCGCCACAGGTTGTGCTTCAGGTGGTGCCGGATGCGCCCGGCTTCACACATACCGCTGGAGGCAATAATGATCTTGGGGGTCGGGTCGCTGTTCAGCGCAATGGATTCATCCACCGTGCGGGAAAGCCGCAGGCCGGGGAAGCTGATGGGCCGAAAGCCCTTTTTCAGGAGCTCCAGCGTCGCCTCATCGGCATAGCCGGTCAGGTCGCCGTCGTAGATCTGGGTGGCCTCCAGCGCCAGCGGGCTATCCACGTAAACGCTGAAATTGGGGTTCGTTTTCACCAGTCCCCGCACCTTGATCTCCCGAAGATAGTAGAGCAGCTCCTGCGTGCGCCCCACCGCAAAGGACGGAATGATGACATTGCCGCCCCTTGCCAGCGTCCGGTCTATGATCTCGGAAAGGTCCCGCGGTACATCCTCGCCGCTTTCATGCAGGCGGTCGCCGTAGGTGGATTCCATCACCACATAATCGGCGGCAGGCACCGGCTGCGGGTCCCGTATAATGGGCTTGTTCACATTGCCGATATCCCCGGAAAAGATGACGGTGCGGGTCTCCTCCTCCTCGGTCACGGTAAAGCGTATCACCGCCGACCCCAGCAGGTGGCCGGCGTCATACCAGTCCGCCTCCACCCCGGGGAACAGCTCGGTGCGGTCGCCGTAGCTTACCGGAACCAGCAGCTCCAGCGTATCGGCGGCATCCTGCACGGTATACAGCGCCTCCACGGCAGGGTCGCCGCTGCGCTTATTCTTTTTCGCCTTCCACTGGGCGTCCGTCTCCTGAATCCGTGCGCTGTCCATCAGCATGATCTTCAAAAGGTCGCAGGTCGCCCGCGTGGCATAGATCGGCCCCTTGTAGCCGTTTTTCACCAGCAGCGGCAGCCGCCCGCTGTGGTCGGTGTGGGCGTGGGTCACACATACCGCATCGATCGCCGTCGCATCAAAGAACAGCTCGTTTTCGTTATACACATCGCCGCCCTGCTGCAGGCCGCAGTCGATGAGGATATTTTTGCCGCAGGCGGTCAAGCGGTGGCAGCTGCCGGTCACGACCCGTGCCGCCCCCCAAAAGCTCAATTTCATGGATATGCTTCCCCTTTCGGTTATTCTGTATTTAATATAGCACAGTTTCCCGAAAAAGGAAAGGGGACAGCAGGGGGCAGATGGGCATCGGCGCCACTTTTTTTACCCCCTGCAGCCCGCAGAATAAGGCCCCGCAGGGCGGCGCTCCGCGCCGTGACGGCCTCCGGCCGTCCCCGTGGCTTCGCCACGGCCCCTGCGGGGCCCCTCCCCGGGCCATCCCCCTGCAGTCGCTCTCCGGCTTTACTGCTCCATCAGCCCGGTGATGAGCCGGCACAGCTCCGCCGGCTCCTCGATCGGCACCCCGCCGATGAGACAGCCCTCGGCATACAGCAGCTTGGAGTAATCCGCCAGCTTTTCCTTGTCGGTCACGGCGTATTGCTTCAGCTTGGCGGTCACGGGGTGGTCGGGGTTCAATTCCAGCACCACATCGGCCTTGAAGCGCCCCTCCCGGCCGGGCATGGCGTTGAGGGTCTGCTCCATCTCCATCGAAAGCCCGCCCTCGGTGGAAAGGCAGACCGGGTGGGATTTGAGCTTATCGGTAAAGCGCACGGCATGGACCTTATCCCCCAGCGCCTCCTTCATCGCCGCAAAGAGCTCGGCCGCTGCCTCGTTCTCCTCGGCCAGCGCCTTCTTCTGCTCCTCGGTGGAAAGATCGATCTCATCGGTGCGGATGTTGAGGAACTTCTTGCCGTCGTAGTCGCGCATCGTCTTTACGGCAAATTCATCCACCTGGCCGACCATATACAGCATCTCGTAGCCGGCTTCCTTGATCTGATCTGCCTGCGGCAGCGCGTCCACCGCCTCTACCGTCTTGCCGCAGCCGTAGTAGATGGCCTCCTGCCCATCCTTCATCCGGCCGACGTACTCCTTGAGGGTGGTCAGCTTCTTTTCGGTGGAGGAATAGAACAGCAGCAGGTCCTGCAGCGTCTCCTTGTGGGCGCCGTAATCCAGGCACAGGCCGTAGGTCAGCTGCGTGCCGAATTCCTTCCACAGCGCCTCGTATTTTTCACGGTCATTTTCCAGCAGCTTTTCCAGCTCGCCCTTGATACGGCGCTCCAGCGCCCGTTCGATGAGCTGCAGCTGACGGTCATGCTGCAGCATCTCCCGGCTGATGTTGAGGGAAAGATCCTCGCTGTCCACCAGCCCCTTTACAAAGCTGAAATAATCGGGCAGCAGGTCGGCGCACTTTTCCATGATGAGAACGCCGCGGGAATAAAGCTGCAGCCCCTTTTCATAGCCGGTGGTGTAGTAGTTCATCGGGGCGTGTGCCGGGATGAACAGCAGCGCCCGGAAGGTGGCGTTGCCTTCGGTTCTGGTGTGGATGGTCACCGCCGGGTCCTCGTAATCGTAGAACTTGCCCTTGTAGAATTCGTTATACTCCTCCGGGGTGACCTCGCTCTTCTGCTTGCGCCACAGCGGGATCATGCTGTTCAGGGTCGTTTCCTCCCAGACGGTCTCATACTCCGGCTTTTCGGGGGCCTCTTCACCCTCCGGCACCGCCTTTTGGCGGTACTGCGGCATCATCAGGGTGATGGGATAGCGGATATAGTCGGAATACTTCTTCACCAGCTCGGAAAGGCGGTACTCCTCCAGGAATTCGCTGTATTTTTCATCCTCGGTGTCATCCTTCAGGTGCAGCGTGATGCGGGTACCCTTCTGCTCCATTTCGCAGGGCTCTATGGTGTAGCCCTCCGCCCCGGAGGACTCCCAGCGGCTGCCGGCGGCCTCATCCCAGGCACGGCTTTCCACCGTTACATGGTCGGCCACCATAAAGGCGGAATAGAACCCCACGCCGAACTGCCCGATGACATCGACCTCCTCGCCGGTCTCGTTTTCCCGCTTAAAATCCAGGCTGCCGCTTCTGGCTATGGTGCCCAGATTTTTTTCCAGCTCCTCGGCGGTCATGCCGCAGCCGTTATCGGTGATGGAAAGCAGGCGGTTTTCCTTATCCACCGCCAGCGCTATTTTGTAGTCGCTGCGGGCAAGGGTCACAGTGTCATCGGTCAGCGAACGGAAGTACAGCTTATCGATGGCATCGCTGGCATTGCTCACCAGCTCCCGCAGGAAAATCTCCTTGTGGGTGTAGATGGAATTGATCATCATGTCCAACAGCTTTTTGCTTTCGGCTTTGAACTGCTTCGTTCTCATGGTCACAGGCTCCTTTGTTTTTTGTTTTATCATTCCGCGGCCGCCCCGGCAACCGGATAGATCGGTCTCGGCTGCGTCACCCCTTGTCAGGCGTCAGCCCGCCTCCGCTTCGCTTCACCGGGCGTAAGCCTGCCGGCGGGGTTTCTTGCCGCCCTCCGATCTCTCCGGCCGCCCATGGCGGCCGCTATCCGTTTTTAGTTACATCGCCACCAGCTTCTGGCCGTCGTAATCCACCGTAATGGCGGTCTCGGGGGCAGGGTCCTCGGCGATGATCCACCGGGCCAGCAGCGTCTCCACCTCGGTCTGGATGAGCCGCTTGAGCGGCCGTGCGCCGTAGATGGGGTCGTAGCCCTTGGCGATGAGATAATCCTTGGCCGCGTCGGTCAGGGTGACGGTCAGCTGCTTCTGTGCCATCCGCTTCTGCAGGTCGGCCACCAGCAGGTCCACAATGCCGTGAATGTTCTCACGGGTCAGCGGCTTGTAGAATACGATCTCGTCCAGACGGTTGAGGAATTCGGGGCGGAAGCTGCGGCGCAAAAGCTGGGTCACACCGTCCCGCGCCTCCTCGCTGATCTCCCCGTTTTCCCCGATGCCCTCCAGAATGAGGTCGGAGCCGAGATTGGAGGTCAGAATGATGATGGTATTTTTGAAATCCACCGTGCGCCCCTGGCTGTCGGTGATCCGACCGTCATCCAGTACCTGAAGCAGTACGTTGAATACATCGGGATGCGCCTTTTCCACCTCATCAAAGAGGACGACGGAATAGGGTCTGCGGCGGACGGCCTCGGTCAGCTGGCCGCCCTCCTCATAGCCGACATATCCGGGAGGCGCGCCGATCAAACGGCTGACCGAATACTTTTCCATGTACTCGCTCATATCGATCCGGACAATGTTATGCTCATCATCGAACAGCGCCTCGGCCAGTGCCTTGGCTAGCTCGGTCTTGCCGACGCCGGTAGGGCCGAGGAACAGGAAGGAGCCGATGGGCCGCTTGGGGTCCCGGATGCCGGCACGGCTGCGCAGAATGGCATCCGAAACCTTGGTCACGGCCTCCTCCTGGCCGATGACCCGCTGATGCAGGATATCCTCCAGATGCAGGAGCTTTTCACGCTCGCCCTCCATCAGCTTGGCCACCGGGATGCCGGTCCAGCGGGCCACGATGCGGGAGATCTCCTCCTCGGTGACCTTATCCCGCAGCAGGGTGTCCTCCTTTTCCTCGGCTTCGCCGGATGCTTCGGCCTCCTCCAGCTCCTTTTGCAGCTGGGGCAGACGGCCGTATTTCAGCTCGGCGGCCTTATTGAGGTCGTAGCGGTTCTGCGCCATCTCGATCTCGGCATTGATCTTTTCGATCTCCTGCCGCAGGCTCTGCACCTTGCCGATGGACTGCTTTTCATTTTCCCAGCGGGCCTTCATGCCGTTGAACTGCTCCCGCAGCTCGGCCAGCTCCTTTTGCACCTCCGCCAGATGGGAAAGGGTCAGCTTATCGGTCTCCTTCTTCATGGCGGCTTCCTCGATCTCCAGCTGCATGATGCGGTGCCGCAGCTCATCCATCTCGGTGGGCATCGAATTCATCTCGGTCTTGATGAGAGCACAGGCCTCATCCACCAGGTCGATGGCCTTATCGGGGAGGAAACGGTCGGTGATGTAGCGGTTGGAAAGGGTGGCGGCGGCGATGAGGGCGGCATCCTGAATTTTAACGCCGTGGTAGACCTCATAGCGCTCCTTCAGACCACGCAGGATGGCAATGGTATCCTCCACCGTCGGCTCCGCCACCATGACCGGCTGGAACCGGCGCTCCAGGGCGGCATCCTTTTCGATGTACTTGCGGTATTCATTCAGGGTGGTGGCACCGATGCAGTGCAGCTCACCGCGGGCCAGCATCGGCTTTAACAGGTTGCCGGCGTCCATGGCGCCGTCGGTTTTACCGGCCCCGACGATGGTGTGCAGCTCATCGATGAACAGAATGATCTTGCCCTCGCTCTGCTGCACCTCATTGAGGACGGCCTTGAGCCGTTCCTCAAATTCGCCGCGGAATTTGGCGCCGGCCACCAAAGCACCCATATCGAGGGAAAACAGGGTCTTATCCTTGAGGTTTTCCGGCACATCCCCCGCAACGATCCGCAGGGCCAGCCCTTCGGCGATGGCGGTTTTGCCGACACCGGGTTCACCGATGAGGCAGGGGTTGTTTTTGGTCTTACGGGAAAGGATGCGGATGACATTGCGGATCTCCTCATCCCGCCCGATGACCGGGTCCAGCTTCTGGCTGCGGGCGGCGGCGGTCAGGTCGCGGCCGTATTTTTTCAGGACATCGTAGGTGTCCTCCGGGGTATCGGTGGTGACGGAACGGTTGCCCCGTACCTGCCGCAGGGCGGCCATGAATTTTTCCTTGGTGAGCCCCGCTTCCCGGAAAAGGGCGGTAAGGGTGTCATCGGCCTTTTCAAACAGGCCCAGCATCAGGTGCTCCACCGAGGTGTATTCATCGTGCATTTCCCCGGCAATTTTTTCGGCTTCGTTGAGAGCCTGCTCCAGCTCCCGGGAAAGGTACATCTGCCCGGCACCGGAGCCGGAAACCTGCGGCAGCCGTTCTACGGCGGCGGTCAGCTTTTGCCGCAGGGCGGCGGGGTCAATGCCGATCTTCTGCATCAGCTGCGGGATGAGCCCCTCCTTTTGCTCCAGCAGGCACAGCAGCAGGTGCTCCTGCCGGATCTGCTGATTCTGACGCTCTCCGGCCAGCTGCTGGGCGGCCTGGATGGCTTCTACGCTTTTTTGGGTGAATTGATTGAGGTTCATAAAACATCCTCCTCACATTGGTTTTTCATGGGTTATACGGCGATATTCCGCCGTTCGTAATATTCCCGGTACAGCCGTTCGACCTGCTGCCTTACGGCAGGGGACTGCGGATCAGGGGCGGAAAAGTAGAATTTCAGTGCTGCATCAAAGGTGGCGATATAATCGGCGATCAGCTCCCCGAGGGCTTCGCTGCCCAGCAAAAGGCCCTGCGGCCCGGTGCTTTGCAGCACCAGAACCCGGAGGTAGCGTTCGCCGTCCACCATGCTTTGCTGCCGCCCCAAAAAGGCCGTTTCGACGGTATCCCACAGGCCGTAAAAATTGACCATGGCCATGATGAGCCGGCTGTTCTGGGTCCGCAGCGACACCCGAAGGGTGCCGATCGACTGGTTATCCCGCGAAAGCTCCAGACTGTACCGGACGGTGGGGTTGTATTTATATTGCAGGGCGGTGCGCAGGGTCATCCCCCCGGCGGTGGCGGCCGGAAGCTGAAAGCCCGCGGCCTCCTCAAAGTGGCGGCGCACCTCCGAAAGGAGGTGGCTGATGCGGCGTTCCGGGGTGATCAGGCTGGCGTATTCGGCCAGAATTTGATTGACCAGATTACTGCGGTTGGTGCCCTGTCGGTAGGCCATTTTATCGATTTCGTGAACCACGTCCTCCGAGAGGACGAGGGAATAGACGTTTTTCTTCATCGGGGGCGCCTCCTTTCCCGGCTTTCCAATGTCAATTGTAGTCCTGATTATGAAATTTGTCAAGCAAATTATATAAAACCATTTGCAAATTTTTTGTGAACAACGGTTTGCGGCGGGGCGGCGGCTGTGGTAAAATGGGGAGAGAAAAATTCGCAAGAAACCGGGAGGGGGCCGCGCCGCGCGCCCGCAGGGCGCGCGGGCGGATGCCCGCGCGTGCACGCGTGAGCGTGCGCTGCTATGACACAGGAAGCCTTTGCCGCTCTTGATCTCTCTGATGCTTTGGAAGTCACAGGGCTTTAATACTATGGTGCTAAAAATGCAAAAAGCATCTTGACATAATTTGAGCTTTTGCGTATAATAATAATACTAGGTAGGGATACCCAGCCTGAAAAGCGCCCTGCCGCTTTAAGAGCAGATCATTTATGAAAAGTGCCCTGCCGCTTTAAGAGCAGATCATTTATGAAAGGTGCGCCACGGCCTTAACGGTGGCTGTAATGAGCAAAAAGGGGCGGTTTGTACCGTCCCTTTTTTTTTATTCAGAAAGGGCCGCGCCGCGTGCACGCGTGAGCGTGTGCGCGGCCCCCGGAGGCGGGGCTTGCAGGGGGTGGAAAGAGAAGATGTGGGAAAAGCTGGAGAGGACGCAGAAGCCCATCCTGCTGTACGGGATGGGGGACGGCGCCGAAAAGATACTGGCGGAGATGGGCAAAAGGGGCATCCCTGCGGCGGGGGTGTTTGCCAGCGAGGGATTTACCCGGGGGCAGGAATTTATGGGGTTCCCGGTGACCGACTACCGCACCGCCAAGGAGAGATACGGCGAGATGGTGGTGCTGGTGTGCTTTGGGACCCACCGGCCGGAGGTGATGGCACAGATAGAACGGCTGGCGGGGGAGCAGGAGCTGTATGCCCCCGATGTGCCGGTGGCGGGGGAGGAGTTATTCACCCGCGCGTATGCCGAAGCCCACCGGGAGGAGCTGGAACGGGTGTACGGGCTTTTGGCGGATGAGCAGTCCCGCAGGGTGCTGCGAAATGTGGCGAAATACAAGCTGACCGGCAGGATAGAGCTGCTGCGGGGCTGCGAGACCGACCAGGCGGAGGTGTGGGAGAAGATCCTGCGGCCGGGGCGGGAGGAGCATTTTATGGATCTGGGTGCCTACACCGGCGATACGATAGCGGAATTTATAGGGCATGCGGGGGCGTGGCGGCGCATTACGGCGCTGGAGCCCGACCCCGTAACCTTTGCGAAGCTGGAAAAGAATACGGCGGCGCTGCATGACTGCATCCTGTACCGGCTGGGGGCGTACAGCCGCTATGCCCGGCTGCCCTTTGCAGGGGGTGCGGGGCGGGGGTCGCATCTGGCGGAGGCCGGTACGATGACCGAGCTGGACAGTGTGGATAACATTCTGTGCGGGCAGGCGGTGAGCCTCATCAAGATGGACGTGGAGGGGATGGAGGCCGAGGCGATTGCCGGGATGGAAAAGACGCTGCGGCGGTGGCGTCCCCGGCTGCTGGTTTCGGCGTACCACCGCAGCGAGGACCTGTGGCGGTTGCCGCTGGCGGTGCTGGCGCTGCGGCCTGACTACAAGGTGTATTTGCGGCACCACCCCTGCCTGCCGGCGTGGGATGTGAACTACTGCTTTGTGTAGGGGGCAGGGGCTTTTGGGGCGCAAAAAGGGCCGGCGGGCGCAGGGGGCAGGCGGCGGAGCCGCTGCCGGGCGGAGCCCGGCCGCCCGGCGCCCCGGTGGGGCGCCGGGTTACGCCCGCCGTGGCGGGCGTGCGGCTCCGCCGATGGGCGGGAAAATAAGCGGTTTTTCCTTGTAAATGCGGCGGGACTGTGGTAAAATATATCCCTGTGATTTGTGCCGCCGGGAAAGGGCGGCGGAAAATAACTGCCAAAGGAAGGACGAAACACTGTGGCAACACTCAAAGAGGAAATCAGCCGGCGGAGGACCTTCGCCATTATCTCCCACCCCGATGCCGGTAAGACCACGCTGACCGAAAAATTCCTGCTTTACGGCGGGGCCATTCAGCTGGCGGGCTCGGTGAAGGGCAAAAAGACCGCGCGCCATGCGGTCTCCGACTGGATGGAGATCGAAAAGCAGCGCGGTATTTCGGTCACCAGCTCGGTGATGCAGTTTGAATACAAAGGGTTCTGCATCAACATATTGGATACCCCCGGACACCAGGACTTCAGCGAGGATACCTACCGCACCCTGATGGCGGCGGACAGCGCCGTGATGGTCATTGATGCGGCAAAGGGCATAGAGCCGCAGACCCGCAAGCTCTTTAAGGTGTGCGCCATGCGGGATATCCCCATCTTTACCTTTATCAATAAGCTGGACCGTGAGGCCCGCAACCCCTTCGACCTTTTGGAGGAGCTGGAAAAGGAGTTCGGCATCGGTACCTACCCGGTGAACTGGCCCATCGGCTGCGGCGTGGATTTCAAGGGGGTATTCGACCGGGACCGCCGGGAGATTCTGGCCTTTAATGAGTTCCACAACGGGCAGAATAAGCTGGCGACCATCGAGTGCGACATCACCGATACCGCACGGTTGGATGAGCTGCTGGGGCCGTATCAGCGGCAGGCGCTGGTGGATGACATCGAGCTTTTGGACGGCGCAAGCTATGAATTTGATATAGAAAAGGTGCGCCACGGTAAATTGAGCCCGGTGTTCTTCGGATCGGCGCTAACTAACTTCGGCGTGGAGACCTTTTTGGAGAACTTCCTGCAGATGACGACGCCCCCGCTGCCCCGCAAGACCATCGACGGGATGGTGGACCCCTTTGACGAGAGCTTTTCCGCCTTTGTGTTCAAAATTCAGGCAAATATGAATAAGAACCACCGCGACCGCATTGCATTCATGCGGATCTGCTCCGGGAAATTCCAAAAGGACACCGAGTACCTGCACGTGCAGGAGGGCAAGCGCATCAAGCTGGCGCAGCCCCAGCAGATGATGGCCGAGAACCGGGAAATCATCGAGGAGGCGTACGCCGGGGATATCATCGGTGTGTTTGACCCGGGTATTTTCTCTATCGGGGATACGGTGTGCGACCCCAAGATGAAGGTGCAGTTCGAGGGAATCCCCACCTTTGCGCCGGAGCATTTTGCGGCAATAGAGCAGGTGGATACCCTGAAGCGCAAGCAATTTGTTAAGGGCATGACCCAGATCGCGCAGGAGGGCGCCATACAGATTTTCACCGAGCCGGGCGGCGGTATGGAGCGTGTGATCGTGGGCGTGGTAGGCGTTTTGCAGTTTGAGGTGCTGGAGTACCGGCTGAAGAACGAATACGGTGTGGACATCCGGCGCAGCGACCTGCCCTACGGGTACATCCGGTGGATCGCGAGCCGGGACGCCGACCCCAAGACCATGACGCTGACCAGCGACACCAAGTGGGTGCAGGACCTGAAGGGCAACAACCTGCTGCTCTTTGCGAGCGAGTGGAACATCCAGTGGGCGCTGGAGCGCAACGAGGGCCTTCAGCTGACCGAGTTTAACCGGGAATAGTAACAGAAAAAGCGGCTCCCGGGCGGGGCCGCTTTTTTGATATGGCGGGTCTGTGCAGGGGGCGGGGGCCCGCAGGGCGCTCCGGCCGAAGGCCGGAGCCGGGGGGCGCGAAGCGCCCCCCGAAGCCGCCGCAGGCGGCTTGCCCTGCGGGCCCGATGGGCGGCGGGCAGCGGCCGGCGGGGATGGGAAAAGCGGCCCCGTGATGAGGCCGCTTTCTTGGTGCGGGGTAGGTTATTCGGCAGCGACAACGGGGGCGTCGGGGGCGTTCTTGCGGACGCTCTCGATGCCGTTGAGGCAGCTGGCCTTGGCCTTGTAGCCCTCGGAAACCGCAATGATCTCTCCGTTGCGTGCCTTCAGACGGAAGCGGAATTCGCCGGTCTTATCGGTGTAGACCTCGAACTTGGGGTTGGTGACGGTCTCGAAGCCCTCGACGGTCTGATCCTCCAGCTTGGCCTCTACAGCGTTCTTGCGCACGCTTTCGATGCCCTTTTTGCAGGCGGCATCGCCGGAATAAACTTCGGAAGTGGCGATGACCTCGCCGTTGCCGGCCTTCAGGTCGAACTTAACGCCGTTTTTGGTTTCTTTCATTACAAATTTGCCCATGTGATACCCTCCTGATAGAAGTTTTCTTTGTAGCTCTATGTTACAATCTTTGCGGAAAAAAAGCAAGTAAATGGGTAAAAATTAACGGGGAAAAGGTTTTCATTCGGGCGGGAAAGTGCTAAAATGGGGGCAGTAACGATGAAAAAGGAAGTGGAAACCATGCAAATGGTGGAGATCAGCAGCAAAAATATAGACGGGGTCATCCGGGAGGGAAAAACCTACCTGTACTTTACGGCGGGGTTCAGCCCCTTTGCGGCGGCCATGGAGCCGGTGTATCAGAAGTTTTTGGCGGAGGCGGAGCAATACGATGTGAAGGTCTGCCGCATCAATGTGACCGATGATATCGCACTGGGCGAACGATTCCAGATCAAGGAGCTGCCTACCCTGCTGGTGTTCCGGGAGGGCATGAAGGTGCATACCGTCGAGGGCATCGTGCTGCCGGAATATTACACCAACCTGCTGAAATTCTATTAAGCGAACCTGCAAAAGCCTGCCGCCCGGCGGGCTTTTTTCATAGCAAAAACGGCCGGGGAGAGAAAAAGACGGTCAATAAGGGTGAAGTACTTCAACCGAAAGGAGGCGGGAAAATGCGGGACGAGGAAATCCTGCGGCTGTACCGGGAACGCAGCGAGGAGGCCATTACCGAGACCCAGCGGCAGTACGGCGCCCTGTGCGGCGCCATCGCCCGGAATATCCTGCAAAACGGGCAGGACGCCGAGGAATGTGTGAATGACGCCCTTCATCGGGCGTGGTGCAGCATCCCGCCGGAGGAGCCGAGAAGCCTGGCGGCCTACCTGGGGCGCATCACCCGCAATGTGGCGCTGAACCGGCTGGAAAAGCAGAACCGGCAAAAGCGCGGCGGCGGGGAGATTACGCTGATCTGGGAGGAGCTGGGCGAGATGCTGCCAGACCGGGATCCCCCGGAGCAGCATTGGGAGCGCAGGGCCATAGCGGCGGCGCTGGAGCGCTTTTTGCGGGGGCTGACCCCGGAGGAACGGATACTGTTCCTGCGGCGGTACTGGTGGGCGGAGCCGCTGAAAACGGCGGCCGCACACTGCGGCATCCCCGCGCGGCGGGCCAAAAGCATACTGGAACGGCTGCGGCGTGCCCTGCGAAGCGAGCTGGAAAAGGAGGAGATCACGCTATGAAGCGAAAGGAACTGTGGGAGCTGCTGGGTGAGGTCCCGGCAGATATGATAGAGGAAGCGAGCGTTCCCCGCAAGGGAAACAGGGTGCTGTGGCTGCGGCGGGCGCTGCCCCTGGCGGCGGCGGTGCTGCTGCTGTGCGCTACGGCGGTGGCGGCGGGGAAGTACTTTGGCTGGCAGGACGTGCTGAACGCAGGGCCGGAGCAAATGACCGACTACACCGAGCCGCTGGCGGTGCAGGTGGATGCCGGGGACATCACCTTTACGGTGACGGAGGCGCTGGCGGATGAACGGGTGCTGTACCTGCTGTGGGAGATGCAGGCGCCTGCGGCGATTTTCGGGGAGAGGAGCACCGTGGATGGCCGGCTGGACTTCGGGGAGGCGAGTGTGGATGCAGGCGGCGGGGTGATCTTCTCGGCGCAGCCCCCCAAGGAAAAAAGCAATATCCTGTGCGGCTATCTGGTGGCGGACTGGAACGACGCCATGCGGGGCAGCACCGCCCACCTGCGGGTGAGCGGGCTGGGGCATCTGGAACGGACAGGGGATACCTTTATTGCCAAGGTGGATATGAAAGCGCTGTGTGACAGCGCAGTGCGCAAGGGGGTCGATCTTGACGAGTGGATCTCGAACTACCCGCAGATGATAGGTGACGGCGAGGGCGGCTATGAGGTGCGTAATACCGATGGAGAAGTGGTGCAAACCATTGATATGGCGTACTATGAAGATGGCAGGCTGTATGTTTTTGCACGCAGCAGGGAGGACTGTACTGAACCGGACAGCCCGCCCCATGGAGTCCTTTGTGACAGCACAGGGGAGAGTGTGGAGAATGTCGGGGGGTCTGGCGGTATTATTCATCATGTGATTTATTATGATGTGGCGGAGGAGGAACTGCCGAACCTGCAATATATCCAGCCGGGAAGATGGCAGCGGGTGCCGGAGTATGATGCCGAATGGGAGGTCAGCTTTGATATCCCGCAGACGGTGGAGAGTGTGGGGCTGGATGCAGCGGAGGGCGTAACGGTGAAATGCTCTCCGGTCTCGATGGAAATTACGATAAATCGGCCGGTAGACTCGTCGCTGGGCTGGGCTGTGTATTTGAAAGACGGTACGGCGGTCGAGTTGAGAAGCAGAGACGGGAACCAGACAGCAACAAAAACAGAAATGAAGATGATATTCTGCAGGGCCATAGCGCCGGAGGAGATCGAGGCAATCTACTGCGGCGGAGTCAACCTTTTGCGGCAATCCCCCGCAGCGGAGGACGAACCGGCTTTTGAGGAGATATTTGACCGCTATTACTATAGGGAGCCGTTTGCCGGATACCGACTTGAGGAGCCGGTTCGGGGTGTGACGGCATTCTACAGCCGACAGAAAGGGACCCCGTTTACCGCATTGCAGGCCGGAACGGTCGTATATACTGCGGAGAAGGGCTGGAACCAGGGAATGGGCCGGTGCATCCTGATACGGCAGGAAGACGGACTGTATGCGGTATATGCCCATTGCGAGGAGATTTATGTGCAGGCGGGCGATGAAGTGATTGCTTATACGCAGCTGGGAACAACGGGAGACAGCGGAAATTTCGGAAACGGTTCTTCGGGAGTTTTCGGCATTGAGTTCAGTCTGGTGCGGGAGGAGGATATAACGCTGAAGACCGCTCGGGACGGAACCGTGACGGGCTTTACGGTGGGACATAACGCGTACGAGAACCCTGTTCTGCCGATGGAGACCGTGGAATGGACAGAGGACAGCGCATACATTGCTCCGGTGAAAAACGGGACAATGTCCCGAGGGGTAATCGGGGCAAGCTGTCCTACCTACCGGCTATTTGAAGCGCCGACCGGGACTGCGGCGGTGGCCATGCGGGACGGCGTGGTGGAACAGACGCCGCCGGAGTACAAGGAGCGATGGATCGGTCTTATGGGCAGGCAGCCGGTTTTGATCCGGCATGAGGACGGCAGCGCCATTCTGTACGGACACCTGAAAAACGTGACGCTGAAGCCCGGCGATACGGTAAAGCAGGGTGAAACACTCGGTGAGTGCAGCGACAGCGGCGATACATGGGTAGCAGGGGTCGGTGTGATATATTACTCTGCTTCT
>OLYM01000023.1_pt1 | contig 51259 bp, 51 predicted proteins | sample 1673691 | NCBI WGS metagenome assembly OLYM01 (sample SAMEA103958123, study PRJEB25191) | human gut metagenome | reverse complement strand
AGCTGGACCTTGAGCCTGTTGTTTATGACCTGCTTTGCATCTATATTGACTGCTCTGACGGCCTGCCGCTGGGGTATCAGACATCACAGCTCTTTGCCCTCCTGTTCCTGGATGACTTTGACCACTTCGTCAAGGAACAGCTCCACATCCAATACTATGGCCGCTACATGGATGACTTTTTCCTCATCCACCCGGACAAGGAATACCTGCAATTCTGCCTCCGGGAAATACGGGCCTACATGAATAGCTTGGGGCTGGAACTGAATGAGAAAACCCAAATCTTTCCCATCCGCAACGGCATTGACTTTTTGGGCTTTCACACCTACCTGACGGAGAGCGGCAGGGTCATCCGCAAGCTGCGGCACAGCAGCATCAAGCGGATGCGTGCCAAGCTCCGCCACTGGGAAAAGGAATACCCGGCGGGCCTGGTGACCCGCGAGCAAATCCTGCAATCCTGGCAGGCGTGGGATGCCCACGCCGCACATGGCAACACTTGGGCCCTGCGCCAACAGGTGCGGGACCGTGTGCAAAATATTCTAAAGGAGGAAATCTGATCTATGGCCACAACCACCCTGGGCAACAAAGCTGTGGGCAGTATCATCCAGCTCAAGGAAAATGGCAAGCTGGTGAGCTTCTATGTTGCCAAGCACAACTATGAGAACTCCCTCAACGGCATGGGCCGCACGCTGGTGGTCCGCAAGGACTGCTATGACACCCGCCAGTGGCACAGCTCCAATGTCAATGCCTACGCCTCCAGTGCCATTGATAGCTGGCTCAACGGCACCTACAAAAACCTGCTTGATGCAGACATCCGTGGGGTCATCGGCACTACGAAAATCAAGTACACCCCCGGCAACGGCAACAACACCGTTGGCACGCTGGAGCGTGCCATCTTCCTGCTGTCTGCCACTGAGCTGAACAGATCGGCAAGCTGGTTTAATGTGGAGGGCACGGCGCTGGAAATCGCCAGCTCTCTCCAGATCGCCTACATGAACGGCTCCGCCGTTGTTCAGTGGACCCGCTCCCCGCTCACGGGCAACACCAACAACGCCGTTTACTTGGGCATCAGTGGCAATGTCGGCAACAGCTACTGCACCGTCACCTACGGGTCCCGCCCCGCTTTCACTCTCCCCTCCACCCTCTCTGTGAGCGATGACGGCACTGTGTCCGTCAACACTGCGCCCACCATCACCAGCTCCACGGCCAATGGCTCCAACCTGGGCACCAAGACGGCGGGCTTTAACTTCCAGTACACGGTCAACGATGTGGACGGGGACACTGTGACGGTCAAGGAGTACCTGGACAATGTGCTCAAGCGCACCTACACCGCAACCCTGGGCCAGGTCAACACATTCCAAGCTGTCACGGCTGCCAACTGGCAGAAAATCCTCAACGGCTCCCACACCCTCAAGGTGGCGGCCTCTGACGGCAAGGCTGACAGCGCCGCTTACACGGTGACCTTCGCCAAAAAGGTGACCAAGGCCACTGTCACGCTGGCAGCGCCGCTGGCGGCGGATGATGCCATTTCTGTGATGGTTATGAACATCGTGGGCACCCTGCCTGCGGATGCGGTCATGGAGGTGCTGGTCACCAACAACGCCAAGGACACCACCCCCGTCTGGGAGGATGCCACGGCGGATGTCAAGAATGGCGCAAACCATGTGTTTACCAATAAGACCGCCGCCAACGGCTTTGCGTTCAACTTCAAGCTCTCTGTTGAGCGTGGAGCCAGCGACACCGGCGGCTATATTTCTAACATCGGAGGTGCTTTTGAATAATGGCTGTTTACTATGACAACACGAGCCTCAAGGCAAAGCATGAGCGCAAGCGTTCCCTGGAGGAACTGACCAAGGAAAACAAAGAGCTCAAGACCCGGCTCCAGGCAACGGAGGAGGACCTGACCAACACCCAGGTGGCCCTCACGGAGGTCTATGAGATGCTGGCAGGAGGTGGAGAGAATGGCTAAGGTATATGCCGCCCTCATCCGCAAGGGCCTCAAGACCCTGGATGATGTCCCCGCCAACCTGCGTGACGCTGTTGCCAAGCTGCTGGAGGAGAGCACCGATGCGTGAGCTCCGCCTGCGGCTTGCTTTATTTCTGTTGAGAAAGGAGGTGCAAGACATGGCTGTTGTGTATGCTACCCTCATCATCAAGGGCCGCAAGACCATTGACCAGGTGCCCGCTCTGCTGCGTAAGCAGGTGGAGGAAATCCTGGCAGACCTGGAGGTTGAGGTCTAAAGCCCCAGCCCAGCAGGAGGGGCACACCACACGGGTGTGCCCCTCTCATTTTTGAACAACAGGAGGACAAAAAGGATGCTGGAAACGCTGAGGAGCTACTGGTCTATCATCTCCACCATCATCACTGTGGTAGCCGTCCCCGCCGTTGGCTACCTCTACAAGAAATACAAGCAGGCAGACGCACGGCAAAAGGCGGTAGAGCTGGGGGTCCAGGCCCTCCTCCGTGACCGCATCGTGCAATCCTATTATCACTATGAGGAGCGTGGCTGGATAACTCTGCACGGCCTTGAGAATGTCAATGCCATGTATAAGGAGTACCACGCTCTGGGCGGCAATGGCACCGTGACGGCGCTGGTCAATACCATCCATGAGCTTGAGGTCCGGGACGATAAGCGCCCCGCCTCTCAGGCCTGAGCTGGAGAGGAGGGCGCATGGAGTTTTCAAAGAAAATGCTGGTGCTGCACATCTGCATTTCCGTCCTCCTCTGCATCACCACGATAGTGGGGACGCTCACGGACCATGATGTCACAGCCATTGCGGCGCTCACCGGCACCTCTTTTGTGACAGATGGTGCCTGGGGCGGCTTTTACTACTGGAAAAGCAAGAATGAAAACCGGGCGAAATACGCCCAGCGTTTTCTCAACAAGTTTGCGGACAAGTACGGTGCTGATGCGGCCCTCCGGGCCACTGAGATCGTGCTGAAAGATTGAGTAAAGGAGGACATGCTCAATGACTGAAAAAGAACTCCGGCAGAAAGTTGTGGACACTGCGGTGAGCTATCTGGGCTGCAAAGAGGCCAACGGCTCCCACCGCAAAATCATTGACCTCTACAACTCCCACAAGCCCCTGGCCAGGGGCTATGCGGTGAAATACACGGATGCCTGGTGCTCCACCTTTGCATCCGCTGTGGCCATCGCCTGCGGCCTCACGGACATCATCCCCACGGAGTGTGGATGTGAGCGCCACATTGACCTTTTCAAAAAGCTGGGCTCCTGGGTGGAGAATGATGCCTATGTACCCAGCCCTGGTGACTACATTTTCTATGACTGGCAGGACGGCAGCAACTACGCCACCACGAACAACACCGGCTCTGCGGACCATGTTGGCATTGTGGTGTCCTGCGATGGCAAGACCATTAAGGTCATTGAGGGCAACATGAGTGATGCCGTTGGCTACCGCAAGCTGGCCGTCAATGGCCGCTACATCCGGGGCTTTGGCGTGCCCAAGTACGCCTCCAAGGCCACCTCTGCGCCCTCCGGCGGCGGGGAGGCATCCACGCCCGGCAAGGATGAAAAGCCCACTCCTGGGCTTGCTGTGGGCTCCGTGGTGACCTTTACGGGCACCAAGCACTATATCAGCTCCATGGCCGTCAACGGCAAGAGCTGCAAGCCCGGTGAGGCCAAGGTCACCGCTGTGGCCAAGTCCGGCAAGCACCCCTACCACCTCATCAAGACCACCGGCAGCTCCTCCACCGTCTATGGCTGGGTGGATGCTGCTGATGTCAAGGAAGTGGTCCCGGCCATCGTCAAGGGCTCCAGGGTCAAGGTGGCCAAGGGAGCCAAGACCTACAACGGCGGCAGCCTGGCCTCCTATGTCTACACCACCACCTACACCGTCATTCAGATTGACGGCTCCCGTGTGGTCATCGGCATCAACGGAGTGGTCACGGCGGCTGTCAACATCAAGGACCTCACGCTGGTGGGGTAAAGGAGGAAATCTATGACTACTTCCATCATCCATCTGGCCGTTGGCCTGGTGCTCCTGGTGGCCGTCAACATCGTGCTGGGCAGCCTCAACGCCCTCTTTGACGGCAGTTTCGACAAGGTGAAACTCCGCAACGGCACCATCAAGGGCATCATCGTGGCGGCCTGTTTCATCGCCTTTTACATGGCAGGCTGGCTCAACCCGGACATCATCGCCATTGATGTGGACGGGCAGACCGTGAACTTGATGACTGCCTCCAACCTGGCGCTGCTCACGGCCTATGTGCTCTATGCCAAAGATGTATTTGTGAAATTGAAAAACCTAATCTTGAGCAAGACCTCCGGCACGCCGCCGGAGGAGCTTGCCGCAGAACAGGAAACTGCTGAATAAGACGAAAGCCGGAGAGGGTCAAACCTCTCCGGCTTTTTTGCTTTATAGGGTGATGTCCTGGCCTGTGCTGTCTATCTGCTTTTTAAGGGCATAGAGCTCTTTGCTTTCCTTGCCGCCCAAAAACCAAACGGCCACATGTTTGTCCCCATAGGTGAAAACTGCATACCACTTGACCGCATTGGTGCGGGAAGTGTTTGGACTGGTGCCTCTGTACTTGGCCGCAAAATTGCGCTCATCCATGATGTCCAAGCTGTCAACCTTGGCCAGCGGCAGGGTCACGCTGGGGCCCTCCACCCGGCGGAACACCAGTGCCTCCGCCGTCTGCTCCATAAAGCAAGGCGCATCCTGGGCAAAGCCGGGCAGGCCCTCATAGTGCATGAGCCGGATGCCCTCCGGCAGCGGTGCCTTTTTCTTTCCGAACATGTCAAAACCTCCTATGCTGATCTGACCCAAAAATTGAGATGGTGGATGTACTCCTCCAGTGGCGCACCCTCAATGCTTTTCGCATCATTGCGGACTATATACTGCATCCAGGTCTTGCGGCCCTGCAATTTGACTTTTCCCAAGTACGCTCTGGGGCTGCTCACGGAGAGAGCGCCATTGGCCATGCGGCTGATGGTCAATGCTACGCTTTTATGCCCCTGACGCAGTGCCGCCTCCAGAGCTGCCAAGAAAGCCTCCTCATCCGGCGTGACTGACCACCTGCGGCTGCTCTCCGTTGTATAGCGAATATACACCCAGCTCACCGTCCTTTTCTGTTTATTCTTGACTTTTCTCCATTATAGTTTGCACCCTGTCTGCGTGTCAAGTATTGGAGCCTTTATTGATAATGACATACCAAATGTGCAAACTATAATTATTTGTGAGAGGAGGCGGTGCAGTTGATCGCTGAGAAAATCAAAGCCCTGCGTGAGGCAAGGGGCTGGAGCCAAGCGGAACTTTCCCGGCGGCTGGGCATCACCAGAAACGGCGTGAACTCTTGGGAGCAGGGGCTCTCTATGCCATCACCGGCGTGGCTGGTGGACCTGGCCAAGGTGTTTGGCGTGTCCACGGACTACCTGCTGGGGCTGGAACGGCTCACCACGGTGGATGTCACTGGCCTGGCAGACCGTGATGTTGCGGTGCTGGCAGAGCTGGCCGAAAGGCTCAAAAACTGCAAAGACTGACACAGCGGCTCACTTTTCGTGGGCCGCTTTTTTGTTCTTGACTTCATACACCTTTTGGTGTATAATCAGAGTACATTAAACGGAGGTGCTGCTCTATGACCCATTCTAAACTGCAAACCAAGCGCCTGGAGGCGCAGATGTCACAGTCCCAGCTTGCCGCTGCCGCTGGCATCAATGGCCGGATGCTCCAGTATTATGAGCAAGGTGCAAAAGACCTGAGTGGTGCCAAGCTGGCCACGCTGCTCAAGCTGTGCCTGGCTCTCAACTGCACATTGGCTGACATTCTCCCTGACGGAGAAACAACCGAACTGCTGACCCGATACGGGCAGTAAAGCCTTTTCTGGCGGGGTGTTCATCACCCCGCCGCTTTTTTATATTCTGAGGAGGGTATCACATGAATTACAAGGGCTTTCATCAACTGCAATGGGAGGACCGCCTGGTCATTGAAAAGATGCTCAAGGTAGGTGACAGTAAGGCCAAGATCGCTGAGGCGCTGGGCGTGTGTAAAAAGACCATCTACAACGAAATCAAACGGGGCTGGACCCAGCAGATGACCTCTGACTATGAGTTTATCTGGTGCTACTGCCCGGAGATGGCGGAGCGCAAATACCAGGAAAACCTCCGGGCCAAGGGGCCGGACCTCAAGATTGGCAATGACATTGACTTTGCAAACTATGTGGAGCAGAAAATTGTGGAGGAGCACTATTCTCCCGCAGCTTTGTTGGCAGAGCTCAAGGCAAAGCCGCCCCAGTTTGACACCACGGTCTGTGAGGCCACGCTCTACAATTACATCTACCGGGGTGATGTGTTCCTGGTCCTCAACCCGGAGCACCTGCACGAAAAGGGCCGCCGCCACTATGGTGAGAAATATGGTGAACAACGGAACGCCGCCAGAGCTGCCAAAGGCCCCCGCATTGATAAGCGTGACCCCATCATCAACTCCCGCACTACTTTTGGCCACTGGGAGATGGACAGCGTGATGGGCACCGTGGGCTCCAGCCGGGCGCTGGTGGTGCTCACGGAACGGCTCACCAGGGCGGGCATCATCCTCCCGGTGCCAGACCATACCGCCGCCAGCGTGGTCCGGGCGCTCAACGGTCTGGAGCGCCGCCTGGGCAAGGACTTCTACCCCATGTTTCAGAGCATCACGGTGGACAATGGCTGTGAGTTTCAAGACTACGATGGTATGGAAAAGGCTTGCCGCCGGAAAGGAAAGCGCACCACCGTTTACTACTGCCACCCGCACGCACCACATGAGCGTGGCAGCAACGAGAACATGAACAGGATAATAAGGCGGTTTTTCCCCAAGGGCACCAACTTTGATGAGGTGCCTATCTCAGAAATACGCCGGGCAGAGGAGTGGATGAACAACTATCCACGGGAGGTGCTGGGGTGGCAGACAGCGGCCACCCTCCTGCGGAGCTACATGAGCGCCTGCTGATCTGCCGCACAATAAAGCTGAACGCCGGAGCCCACGGAGGCCACCGGCGCTGTTGTCATGCCAAAATGCAGAAAAACGCACAAAACAAGCCGCAAATAGCACGGCTCATTTTGTGCGTTCATACAACTTTACAAGTTTATTGTAATTTATTCTTGACTTTTTGCTTCCTTTCCAGCATTTGTGGAGCGCAGCAGTGAATTCTGACCGGGTTTGACGCACAAAGTGGGGACGAAAAGAAAACAAGCGAAAGCAGAATTTATCGTTATGTCAACCAAAACTCCGGGCATTTCCGGACTTATGACACGAGCCGGTGACATCTGCATCCGCGGAAAAGCGAGAATAAGATAACGTTTCGCTTGACATATATGCAAATGCATAATAAAATGGAAATAGAAGGGGTGCGCGCCGCATGGTGCAAATACGACCGCCAAAAAACCGCACGACTGCCGCAAAAGAAAGCCGCGTGAAGCATTATGTAAACCGTTTGCCGGAAGAGGCACAAGGTCAACAGATGGGCGTGGATGCAGCCGGCAGCGCGATGGCAGACGCCCGGCGGCTGGGCGGGTGCTCGCGGTCGGGCGGACGGAAAAACACAAAAGGAGGATGGTACATGGGACAGGAGACAAACGCGGCGCTGCGGCGCAAGCTGCGCACGCAGCGCGCGGCCTACGAGGAGCTGTTGGGGCTCGCGGGCGCGATCATGGCGGCGCTGTGCGTGCGCCGGGGCGACGGCGGCACGCTGCGGCTGCCGAAGCAGGATGTGCACGACGCACTCACGCGCTACGAATTCGCGGCGGCGGCCGAGGGCGAGGATTACGTGCTCTCGTACCGGGAGCGCAGGACATGATGGACCTTGAGGGCGAAAAGGCGCGCATCCTCGAGCAGCTGGCCGAGATGGCGGCCGACACGGCCGTGAAGCCGGAGCTGCGGCTCAAGGCGGCGGGGATGGTGCTCGGTCAGGCGAGCGACAAGGACACCGGCGAGGCAGAGCCGCAGGTGCTGCGCTTTGAGGGCGCGCTCGAGCAATGGAGCCGGTGAGGTGAGGCAATGGCACGCAAAAACGAGCCCTATATTTATAAGGTGCTGCGGCGCGAGACGCCGAGTCCGCGCCAACAGGAATTTTTCCGCGCAGAGGCGGCAAACATCGCCTACGGCGGGGCGCGCGGAGGCGGCAAGAGCTGGGCCATGCGGCGCAAGCTCGTCATGCTCGCCATGCGCTACCCGGGGCTGAAGCTCCTGCTGCTGCGCCGGACGCTGTCGGAGCTGCGCGCAAACCACATCCTGCCGCTGCAGCGGGAGCTTGAGGGATACGCCGCGTGGAGCAGCACCGAGCGCGCGTTTCGCTTTCCGAACGGGTCGCGGCTCGTGATGGGCTACTGCGACAACGACAGCGACTGCGCGCAGTATCAGGGGCAGGAGTACGAGGTGATCGGCTTCGAGGAGGCGACAAACTTTGAGCCCGACTGGCTGACCTTCATTGCGACCTGCCTGCGCACGACGCGCACGGATTTCACGCCGCGCATCTACTACACCTGCAACCCCGGCGGCCCAGGGCATGCGTACATCAAGCGTCTGTTCATCGACCGGGCGTTCCGGGACGGAGAGTCCCCGCAGGACTATGTGTTCATACCGGCAAAGGTCTATGACAATCAGGTGCTGATGCAGCGCGACCCCGGCTATCTCAAGCGGCTGGAGGCGCTGCCGCCGGCAAAGCGGCGCGCGCATCTTGAGGGCGACTGGAACGTATACGAGGGGCAGGTGTTCGCCGAATGGCGCGACGACCCCGCGCACTACGCCGATGGGAAGTGGACACACGTGATCGAGCCGTTCGATATTCCGGACACATGGCGGGTATACCGCAGCTTTGACTTCGGGTATGCAAAGCCGTTTTCCGTGGGCTGGTGGGCGGTGGATTTCGACGGCCGGCTCTACCGCATCCTTGAGCTGTACGGCTGCGTGCCCGGCGAGCCGGACACCGGCGTGCGCTGGACGCCGGAGCAGATCTTCACACAGATCCGCACCACCGAGACCACGCACCCCTATCTGCGCGGACGGGACATCCGGGGTGTGGCAGACCCCGCGATCTGGGACGCATCACGCGGCGACAGCATCGCCGACATCGCCGACCGGTACGGCGTGTACTTCGAGCCCGGCGACCACCAGCGCCTGCCCGGCTGGATGCAGGTGCACTACCGGCTGGCATTCGACGCGGCGGGGCTGCCGATGCTGTACGTGTTCCGCAACTGCCGGGACACGCGGCGCACGCTGCCGCTGCTGCGCTACGACGCGCACGCACCCGAGGACGTGGACACACGGCAGGAGGACCACATCGCCGACGAGATACGGTATCTGTGCCAGTCCGATCCCATTGCGCCGCGCCCGGCGGTGCAGCGGACGCCGCAGGTGTTCGACCCGTTGAGCAACTAATTATGTAAACGCAAAAAGACTGCGGTGGCAGTCTATTTTTATCGCAAAATTCAAAATGTTATGTAAACTACTTGCCGGAAACGGCAGCAAAGGAGCGTCTATGACAAACGAAAAAACAAACCCCCTGCCCTACCGTGCGGCGGCAGAGGCCGGGCTGCCGGACACGAGTGAGCCCGTAATCACGCCCGACGACGTTGCGCGCGGCACGCAGCTGCTGCGCCGCTACAAGGACGGCAAGCGCGCACTCGAGGCGCGCATCATCGCGGACGAGCAGTGGTACCGCCTGCGGCACTGGCAGTATCTGCGCGACCGGCGGCGCGAGCAGGGCGCCGACGTGGTAGAGCCGACGAGCGCGTGGCTGTTCAACGCCATCGTCTCGAAGCACGCCGACGCGATGGACAGCTTTCCGGAGGCGGTGATCCTGCCGCGCAGCGAGCAAGATGAGCCGGACGCGAAGGCGCTGTCGGCCATCGTGCCGGCGGTGCTGGAAAAGACGCACTTCGAGCAGGTGTGGTCGGACGCGTGGTGGTATAAGCTCAAGCACGGGTGCGCGGCCTACGGCGTGTTCTGGGACAGCGCCGGCAGCGGCGGTCTCGGCGACGTGGCCGTGCGGCAGCTCGACCTGCTGAACCTGTTCTGGGAGCCGGGCATCACCGACATTCAGGCCAGCCGCAACCTCTTCGTGTGCGCGCTCATGGACAACGACGACATCGCGGCCGCGTGGCCGGATGCGCGTCCCGGCAGCTGCGGCGTGGAGCTGGCGCAGTATCTCTACGACGACGCGGTGGACACCTCGAGCAAGAGCATCGTCGTCGACTGGTACTACAAAAAGCCGCTGCCCGGCGGCGGCACGGCGCTGCACCTCGTGAAATTCACCGGGCGCGACCTGCTCTACGCGAGCGAGAATGACCCCGCCATGGCCGAGGGCTTCTACCCGCACGGGCAGTACCCGGTCGTGTTCGACGTGCTCTACCCCGAGGCCGGAACGCCGTGCGGCTTCGGCATGATCGCCGTGAGCAAGGATCCGCAGCAGTACATCGACCGGCTGAGCGGCAACCTGCTTGAGATGAGCATGAAGGCCTCCACGCCGCGCTTCTGGGTGAAAAAAGGCTGCGGCGTGAACGCGCAGGAATTTCTCGACTGGTCGAAGCCGCTCGTCGAGGTCGAGGGCAGCATCGACGAGGAGCGGCTGCGCCAGATCAGCCTCTACAACCTCGACGGGCAGTGGGTGAATATGCTGCAGCTCAAGATCAACGAGCTCAAGGAGACGAGCAACAGCCGCGATGTGACGCAGGGCAGCGTGTCCGGCGGCGTGACGGCGGCGAGCGCCATTGCCGCGCTGCAGGAGGCCGGCAGCAAATCCAGCCGCGACACGCTGCGCGCGAGCTACCGCGCGTTTGAGCGCGTGGTCGAGCTCGTGATCGAGCTCATCCGTGCCTATTACACCGAGACGCGCCCGTTTCGCGTGGCGGCGCCGGGCGCGCAGGGCTACGCGTTCTGCACCTACTCCAACGCCGGGCTGCGCGCCCGCGTCGTGGGCACGGACGCAGATGGCGGGGTGCTTTGCCGCGCGCCGGCCTTTGACGTATCCGTGCACGCGCAGAAGGAGAGCCCGTATGCGACCGCATCGCAAAATGAGCTGGCGCGGCAGCTGTACCAACTCGGGGTCTTTAACCCCGCGTTCGCGCAGCAGGCCGTGCCGATGCTGGAGATGATGCAGTTTCCCGGGCGCGACAAGGTGCTCGAGGCCGTGCGCGGCAGCATCGCGCCGCAGCAGCCGGAGACGCCGGAGGCGGACGCGGGCACGGACGCCGACCCGCTGCTGAAAGCACAGGCGGAGAAAAACCGCATCATCACAGAAAGTGCCCGCTGAGGGCAGAAGGGAGAGCAGAGCATGGATGAAAACAACATGACCGCAGCCGGGCAGGCCGCCCCCGCCGCGGCACAGACCGAAGCGCCGGCGGAAGCCGCCGGGCAGACCGTGACCGTCGGCGCGCTGCGCGGCGCGATCGAGCGCCGGCAGGAGCAGAACATGCGCCGCGCGGCCGAGCATACCGCCGCGCGCTGGTCGCGCGAGGCGGACGAGCTGACGGTGCAGTGCCCGGACTTTGATCTGGGCGCGGCGCTGAAGGATGACCGGTTTTGCGCGCTGCTGCGCGCAGGCATAGACGTGCGCACGGCATGGTTTGCGCTGCACACGCAGGCGCTGCTGGAGACGGCCTGTCTGCGCGCCGGACGCAGCGCCGAGCAGCGCGTGAGCGAGCACATCCGCGCCCGCGGTCTGCGCCCGGTCGAAAACGGGCTGGGCAGCGGCGGTGCGGGCATCGTGGTGCGGCCGGACGTGTCGCGCATGAGCCGCGCCGACCGCGCGGAGCTTGCCGCGCGCGCGGAGCGCGGCGAGCGCGTGAAGCTGAGCCTGTGACCCGCTTCGCGTACATCTGCCGGAACGGCCGGTGCGTGCTGCGCGCGGACGGTCACGCAGCGTACTGCCCGGGCAGCGACATCGTGTGCGCCGGGGCATCCGCACTCATGTGCGCGCTGGCGGGTGCGCTCGACACGCTCGGCGCGCAGGGCGTGCAGCGGACGCTCAGCGCCGGACACGCAGCCATCGCAGCCGACGACCGGACCGATGTGCGCGCGGCGTTTACCGTGGCCGTGACGGGTCTGCGGCAGCTCGCCGAGGGCTACCCCGGCCACGTTGCGGAGGGCACCGGCCGCACCCCCGCACAGGAGGAACCCAACGGCAGTACAGCGGCCGGGTGCTGCCCCGGCGCTGTCCCCGGAAGCGGACAGCAGAGAAAAAAGGAGACATGAGTATGGAAAACATCCGCATGGACCTGCGCCTGTTTGACGCAAACACGCAGGTGACCACCCAGCAGAACCTGACCGAGGAGATGAAGACGTTCTATTCGGACTACCTCATCGACGCGGCCGAGCCCGAACTCGTGCACGATCAGTTCGCACAGAAGCATCCCATCCCCGCAAACGGCGGCAAGACGATCCAGTTTCGCCGCTTCGCCCCGCTCGGCAAGGCGCTGACCGCTCTGACCGAGGGCGTGACCCCCGACGGGCAGAGTCTGAGCATGAGCACCGTTGAGGCGGCCGTGCGTCAGTACGGCGGCTACATCCAGATGAGCGACCTGCTGCTGCTGACCGCCATCGACAACAACCTCACCATGGCCACAAAGCTGCTCGGCGCACAGGCCGGACGTACGCTCGACACCATCACGCGCGAGGTGCTCGTCGGCGGCGACAACGTGCAGTATGCCGACGAATCCGTGTCCGCCCGCTACCTGCTGCGCGGCGGCAATGCCGGCGCTGCCGACAACAACTACCTGACCGTCGACTGCATCCGCCGCGCCGTGCGCGCACTCAAAAACGCCAACTGCCGCCGCATCGACGGCGCGTTCCCGGTCATCATCCACCCCGACGTGGCATACGACCTCATGAACGACCCGAAGTGGCTCGCGCCGCACCAGTACGTGGACACGGAGCATATGTATGAGGGCGAGATCGGCAAGATCGAGGGATGCCGCTTCGTTGAGAGCACGGAGGCGAAGATCTTCCACGCCGAAGATCTGGCCGCCGACAGCCGCACGCTGCTCGCAAACGGCGCGGTGAGCGGCAAGACCACCGTCGCGTTCGACGGCGGCACGGTCAAGCCCGGCGCACTCGTCGGCCGTCAGGTGCTCATCGGCAATGCCTGCGTGACCGTCAAGGAAAACACCGCAAGCTCCATGACCGTCGACGCCCCGGTCACAGTCGAGGACAACGCCATCCTCTACCCCGGCGAGGCCGGCGCGCAGGGGCGCGACGTGTACGCCACGCTCGTGCTCGGCGCGGATGGCTACGGCACGACCGAGATCACCGGCGGCGGGCTCGAGCACATCGTCAAGCAGCTCGGCTCTGCCGGTACGGGCGACCCGCTCAACCAGCGCGCAAGCGTCGGCTGGAAGGCCACGAAGGTCGCCGTGCGCCTCGATGACAGCGCCATCCGCCGCATCGAGACCTGCAGCACCTACACCGAGTAAGAAACCAAATGCCTCCCGCCGCAAGGCGGGAGGCAGAGGCTGTCAAAAAAGTTTCGCTTTTTTGACAGAAAGGGATTGCGGCCTGACTGCATCGCACTCGCTGTCCACCGAAGGCGGACAGCTCGCACGTTTGCAGGCCGAGAAGTATTTTCTCAGCCGCACATGTCGCCTGAGAAAATGATTTCGCTTTCTTTCGCCGCTCCGGCGGCGAAACTCTGCGAGGCTCTTTACAAGCTGATCCTCCCGCCGCAAGGCGGGAGGCACGCATTCACACAAGGAGGAATACACTATGGCAACCAGAAAAATGACCGACCGCGCCGCCGAGGCCTGGCTGAGCGAACCCGTGACCGTGCACCTGTTTCGTGACAACGGCAGCTACAAGGAGGATAAGATCGTGACCGTCAACGGTGAGACCGTGCGCATCCCGCGCGGCGAGGACGTGACGATCGCGCGCCGCTTTGCCCTCGTGCTCGCGCAGGGTGAGGCGCAGGATGCGCGCACCGGCGCGCTCATCGAGCGCGAGACCGCCCGCTTTGCCGCAGAGAGCGGTGCGCTGGGGCTCTGAGCATGGCGACGCTTCAGCAGGCGCTCACGCGCATCGACGCGATCTGCCCGAACGCATGGGACGACGCGGCGAAGATCCAGTGGCTCAACGAGTGCGAGCACATGATCCAGATGCGCATCCTCGACGCAGCGCCCGAACAGTGCGTGACCTATGACGCGGACACCGAGCGCGGCACACCGCTGCTCGTGCCGGCGCCGTTTGACCGGCTGTACGTGTACTACGTCATCGCCATGTGCGACTACGCCGCGCACGAGACCGCGCACTACGCCGACAGCATGGCGCTGTTCAACGCCGCACTCGATGAATACGCAAAGTGGCACCAGCGCACGAACGGCGCCGCCGTCCCGTCGCCGGGGCAGAGCCATCAGATCGCCATCAACTCCGCCATGCGCCACCGGCACGCGAACAAGGCCGTGCTCGACGGCATCACGGCGGAGCGGGCGGCAGCGTGGGACCAAAAATCCGGACAAGCGGAGGCAACGCCGGCGGCAGCCGGTCTGATGTCGGCAGCGGACAAGAAAAAGCTCGACGGCATGGCGCAGCAGACGCGGATCATCCACGTCGGCGGCGATCTGTCCGGCACGACGGCCGACATGACGCCGGCCGAGCTGTACGCCTACGTCAGCGCAAATCCGACGCACCGCGTCTATGCGCAGCTCGAGTTTCAAGGCGAGCACTTTCTGATGCTCTATCAGGGCGCGACGAACGGCATCCTCACATTCTCGTCGCTTGTGGCCGATTCCGAGCGGCACACGTTCTGCGCCGTCAAGCTTCAGGCGAAAACGACCAGCGATGTCTGGGATGTCCCGGTCAGGATCGAGCTGATGACGCAGAACATCGCGCCCGCCGCGCTGCCGAACCCGAAGGCGCTGACGATCCGCATCGGCGGCACGACGGTTATGTACGACGGCAGCACGGCGCAGACCGTGACGATCGCCGACGGCACGGAGGTGGGCTACTGATGAAAAAGCTCTACGAAGAAGCCTCCGTGCAGGACATCGCCGACGCCATCCGCGAGAAAACAGGCGGTGCAGAAACGTACAGGATCGCGCAGATGGGCGCGGCGGTGCGCAGCATCCCGGGCGGCGATCAGATCGCCCACGCTGACATCCCGGACTACGTCAAGGACGGCGTGCTCACGCTGGCACAGAAGGTGCAGGCCGTGAAGACTGCGTCGAGCATCGTCTTTGTGACGGTCGCTGATGCACACCACGCAACTGACGAAACCACGGGCTGGAAGGCAAACATCGAGGCCGGAAACATGGACGCCTGCCGTGCGATCAAGGCGCTGTCGCACGTGACGCCACTGGATTTCGCGGCGTTTTTGGGCGATCTCACCTTCGGGTACAAGACGACCACGGCGGCGCAGTTCGAGGCGCAGTGCAGGGAGTTTCACCGCTGGATCGAGGAGGGCCTGCGCGGCATCCCGCAGCTCTGGACGCCCGGAAACCACGACACGGGCGAATACTTCGCAGCCGAGACCGGAAGCCTCACGAATCTGTACGGCGCGGCGCTGATCCGGAAGTATTTTTCCGACTACAACGCGGGCGCGGTCTACGGCAGCGCGGAGGCCGGATACTGCTACCGGGATCTTCCCGGAAAGAAGCTGCGCATCATCAATCTCAACACCGTCGAGGGCGAGATCACCGGCGGAGAAACCGCGGCCGACGCGCTCTCGGAGGCACAGCTGCTGTGGTTCGCGCAGACGCTTACCGACCTCGGCAGCAAGGCGGACAGCGCGGCGTGGGGCTTTGTGATCCTCGGACACTACCCGCTGGACTGGGGCAGCGCACGGGCGGGCGGCAAGGTGCTCAAGGCGTATCTGGACGGCGGCAGCGTCACGATCGGCGGCAAGACGGTCTCCTTCGCGGGGAAAAACGGTGCTGTCTGCTACGGGAATTTCCATGGGCATCTGCACAACTTCAAGACATCCAGGATCTACGTTGTGCCGGACAACGTTTCCCAGTCCGACCCGCCGACGCAGCAGATGGCAGCGCTGCGCATCTGCTGCCCGTCCGCCAACTACTACCGGACGAACGAGGTGGGCGATAACAACCGGCTGGACAGCAACCAGATCGAATTCGGCGAGGAGACGACCCACAGCAAAGCACCGGGCGTGACCGACACGGCGTTCACCGTCAACGTCATCAATCCGGCAGACAAAAAAATCTATTCGTTCTGCTACGGCGCGGGCTACGACCGCACGCTGTCGTTCGATTTCGCGGTGATCATGCGCGCCGTCAAGACAACGCTCACCGGCTGCTCCGGCAGCAACGCCGCGGCCGCCGTCGAAGACGGCGCGGCATACACGACCACACTGACACCGAAAAACGGGTACACCTTCGACACCGTCACGGTCAGCATGGGCGGTACGGACATCACAGCGACGGCATACAATGCCGCGACCGGCGTGGTGTCCATCGCGCGCGTGACTGGGGACATCACCATCACGGCGACCGCGTCAAAGCCTGTGACGTACACAAACCTTGTACCCACGGCTGTTGACAGCAGCGGCGCGTCCATGCCGTATCAGAATGGATACAACCTATCATCGTCCGGAAACGCGCAGAGTGACAGCGGATTTGTGACAAGCGGATTCATTCCGCTGCCCGGCAATGTGACGAAGCACGTTTACCGCATCGCCGGTGAGGGGATCGTGTTCTCGAAGGCGGAAGCGTATTGCCGCGTTGGATGGTATGACAGCACATTCCAGCTGCTTAAAACCGTCATTCCGGCAAACAAGATCGACGTCAGTGTGTATTTCCCGAGCAGCATCCCGGAGAGCACCACGGCCATGACGTTTCAGGTGACGGAAGCAGCGAGCAATGTGCCCGCCTCTGCGGCGTATTTTCGCGTGAGCGCAATGGGCAAGGGCGAGAACCTGATCATCACGCTCGACGAACCGATCGAATAAGGAGGAGATGGAATGCAGATCATTCCGGCGTTTGTGACGCAAAACAAGTGCTATCAGGCGGGCGCACCGCTGACGCCGCGCGGCATCATGCTGCACAGTGTCGGAACGCCGCAGCCATCGGCGGCGGTGTTTGCGCGCAGCTTTAACCAGTATCAGCCGGGCGGCGTGTCTGTCTGCGTGCACGCGTTCGCGCAGGCGGACGGCACGGTATATCAGACGCTGCCGTGGGAGATGCGCGGCTGGCACTGCGGCGGGAGCGCCAATTCTACGCACATCGGGGTAGAGATGACCGAGCCGAGCGCGGGCATGACACGCAGCGAGGCAGCGGAGCAGATCGCGGGCACGTACCGCACGGTGGTGGAGCTGTTTGCTGAGCTGTGTAAACAGTACGAACTTGACCCGGCACAGGATGGCGTCCTCATCGGGCACGCCGAGGGACACCGGCGCGGCGCGGCAAGCAACCACGCAGACCCGGAGCTGCTGTGGCGCACATATGATATGGGCTACACGATGGACGGCTTTCGGCGCGACGTCGCCGAGGCAATGGCAAAGGAAGATCGGGAGGAGGTGCCGGATATGCCGCGCTATGATTCCGTGGCGGAGATGCCGCAATGGGCTCGCGCCGACGCGCAGCGGCTCATCGACCGCGGCGCACTGCAGGGAAACACGGACGGAAAACTCGACGTGTCGGAGGATATGCTGCGCACGATGATCGTGTGTCAGCGCATGGTAGATGAACAAAAGGAGACATAAATGGACAGACTCACAACGATCAAAGCGGCGGTCTCAGCGGCCGCCGTAGCGCTGACGGCGTTCTGGGGCTGGGCCGGGTGGCTTGCGGCCGTCTGGTTTCTGGCCATGCTGCTCGACTATGCCACCGGCAGCGCTGCCGCTCTGCGCGCAGGCACATGGAGCAGCCGCTGCGCCCGCGAGGGACTGTGGCACAAGGCGGGCAGCGTGGCGGGCGTGCTGGTGGCGGCGCTGCTGGACTTCGCACTGCGGGCGCTGCTCGGCAGTGTGCCGGGACTGGGCGCACACTATGACGTGCTGCTGTGCCCGCTCGTGACGGCGTGGTATTTGCTGACGGAGCTCGGCAGTGTGGTCGAAAACGCCGGTGCGCTCGGCGCGCCGCTGCCGCAGTTTCTCGTGCGGGCGATCGCCGTGCTGCGCGCAGACATATCGCAGCACGGCGGAGGGGATGACGACGCATGACGGACTATTCCCCGCTGGAGCTTTCCCTGCCGGAGCGCACCGGTCAGGAGACCGTCGAGCAGCGGCTCACGGCGCTGGAGGAGACCGTGCCGCGGCTGCTGGAGGCGCTGCAGTACACGCTGTCGAACCTCGGCGCGGAAAACTTCAACGCCGCGGCGCTCTCGCGGCTGCTCTCGCCGATCCGCGCGCGCATCGACGGCGCGGACGGCAGCATCACACAGCTGAGCCTCGACGCCGGCACCCTGCAGACACGCCTGACGTCGGCCGAGGGCAATGTCGCCGCGCTCGAGCAGACCGTGAGCGATCAGGGCGCACGCATCGCGCTCGTGACCGATGCCGACGGCGTGAACGCGGCGGCCATCGTCGCCGCCATCAACAACGGCGACAGCAGCATCGCGCTCTCAGCCGACAAGATCGACCTCAACGGCATCACGACCGTGGCCGACACGCTGCACATCGGCAGCCAGAACAGCCTCGAGCGCAAATATCTCATCTTTCACAAGAGCGGCGCGGTGATCTCCGCAACGCGCGGCGATCTGCCGGAGCTGATGCTCTCGGCCGGGAAGATCGACCTGTGCGGCGAGCTGTATCACAACGGCGAGCCGCTCAACCTGTAAGGAGGCAAGGCATGTATCTACCCACATTTCCGCGGCGCATGGCTGCCGTCCGCCATGTGCAGACGGACTTTCGCGGCTACGACCACCGCCCGTCCTGCCCCGAGGGCGGCATCTACGAGATGACCAACGGCTCGGCAGCGGACAGCCCCCTGTTCTCGACACGCCCCGGACGCACGCGCATCTACCCGTGCAGCGGCACGCCGAACGGCCTGTTCGCAGCCGGAGACGGGCTGCTCTGGTGCGCCGGCACGACTCTGTATTATAACGGAAAGGCCGTGCCTGGCTGCACGCTCACGGACACGCCGAAGGTATTCGCAGCGCTCGGCGGTACGGTGCTCATCTGGCCAGACAAGATCTGGTTCCGTCCGGCAGACGGCACGTTCGGCAGCGCAGAGCCAAGCTGGAGCGGCAGCGTGACGCTTGCGGCTGCGGACACGGACGGCGACGGGCGCGCGAGCATCCTCGTGGCCGACGGCGCGGGCACAGACTTTCGCACCGGCGACGCCGTGACGCTCAGCGGCTTCGGCGACGTGCGCAACAACGGCACATACATCCTGCGCGGCATCGACGGGGCGCGGCTGCGCTTTGACCCGGACACATTCGTGCGCGCGGGCGCAGTCAACGGCGTCACGATCACGCGGCGCGTGCCCGACGCGCAGCACGCGTGCAGCTACGGCAACCGCCTCTGGGCGTGCGCGCACGACAGCGTGTGGTGCACAAAGCTCGGCGACCCGCTGAGCTGGTTCTGGTACGAGGCGGACGAAAACGGCGCGGTCGCTACGGCTGCGTGGAGCGTGGACGCCGGCGCGCCGGGGGATTTTTCCGGCTGCGCGGCGACGGGCAGCGGCGTAGTGTTTCTCAAGCCCGGCGGGCTCTGGCGGCTCTACGGCACGCGGCCTACAAACTTCCAGCTCGTGGCCTCGGCCGCGCTCGGCGCGGAGCAGGACTCCGGCCGCTCGCTCGTGACGGCGGCCGAGACGCTCTACTACCTCTCCCCCGTCGGCGCGGCGCGCACGGCGGGCGGACGGCCGGTACGCATCGGCGACGCGCTCGGGCGCACGCTCACGCACGGCGTCGCCGGCACGGACGGGACGCGCTGGTATCTCTCGGCGCGCGACGAGCAGGGCGGACGGCATCTATTCGTATACGACACACGCAGCGGCCTGTGGAGCCGTGAGGACGATTTTAACGCGCGCGGCTTTGCGCAGTGCGGCGGCGCGCTCTATGCGCAGGATACGCGCGGCGTATGGCGCTTCGGCGCGGGCAGCACGGCACAGATGGAGAGCCTGCTCGAAACGGGCGACTTTACCAGCGGCAGCCCGGACTGCAAGCGGCTGCTGCGCGTGCAGCTTCGGCTGGAGGCTGAGGCGGGCGCAAGCATCACGGCGGCGGCGCAGTATGACTCCGACGGACAGTGGCACACGCTTGCAAACGTGACGGCGGGTGCAAAGCGTTCGTTCACCCTGCCGGTACTGCCGCGCCGGTGCGACCACTTTCGCCTGCGGCTGACGGGCACGGGGGCGTGGCGGCTTTTATCGCTCACGCGCACGGAGGCCGCCGCCGGACCGCAGCACTGAGGAAAGGAGAACCTATGGCGACAAAATACAAATACGACAAGGACACCGACTACGCCGCGCTCATGGAGCAGGCGGCCCGGCGCGGCGACAACGCGGCTGCCGCCGTCTATGAGCAGCAGCGCAACGCGAAGATCCGCGGCGAGGGCATGGCCGATCAGGAACAGACGAGTGACTATGCGCAGTACCTGCCCATCGAAGACGTGCCGGAATATGACGACACGCACCGCCGCGAGGCCGAGGCACTGCTGACCGGGCGCGGCACGGCAGACCGCCGCGAACAGATCGACCGGATGCTCGACGCACTGCTCGGCGAGCAGTTTGACTACGACCCCGCGTCGGACAAGCTCTACGCCGCCTACCGGCAGCAGTACGAGCGGCAGGCGGAGCTCGCGGCAGAAAACGCCCTCGGCAAGGCGGCCGCGCTGACGGGCGGTCAGGCCTCGACGGCGGCCGTGGCGGCCTCGCAGCAGGCGGGCGGCTATTACCGCGCCATGCTCGCAGGCAAGCTGCCGGAGCTGGCGCAGCTGGCCTACGAGCGCTACAGCGGCGAGCGCAAGACGCGCCTAAGTGCCATCGACCGGATGCTCGACGCCGCCGACAGCCGTGACGGCGTGACGAAGGCGCAGATCGCGGCGCTGCTCGACATGGACGACGCCGCCTACGACCGCGCGGACAGCAAGCTGCAGCAGCAGGCGAAGGCCCTCGCCGACGCCAAGGCCGCCGCCGACAAGAAAGCCAAGGACGAGAAAGACGCAGCCGAGAAGGACGCGGCCGCGCAGGAAAAGGCAGCCAAAGCCGCGCGCAGCGATGCGCGGCGCCAGATCGCGCTCATTTTGCGCAACGGCGGCACGGTGCCCGGCGACCTCTGGCAGCAGAGCGGATACAGCGCCGTGACGATCGCGGCGATGCTGCGCGGCAGGAAAGGATGATTTTATGTAAACCTTTTCGACAAAGAGCGCTATCATCAGGCAGCGCAAGAAAAGCACCGCGCAATTATGTAAACTATGCAGAGAGCAAAAAGCTCCGGAAGCGAAAAACGCTTCCGGAGCTTTTTCTATTGGCTTGACCTCAGCCCAGCGCCTTGTCGTAGTTCATGAGAATGGTCGCGACCTGCGCGCGCGTAGCGCAGCCCTCCGGCCTGAGGTACGAGACGCCGTTTTCACCGACGCCGGAGATCAGACCATTGCCGACGGCCCACGCCATCGCCGTGCGCGCCCACGACGGGACGCTGTCCGCATCCGGGAAGCCGGTGAGCGAGCCCGTCTCCGTCAGGCTGCCGGGCGCAAACTGCTTGGTGTAGTTATAGAGGATGACCGCAAGCTGCGCGCGCGTGATCGGATCGTCGGGTGCAAAGGTGCTCGGGCTCATGCCGGAGACGACGCCCGTGAGCTTCGCCCACCAGATGGCATCGGTGTACCACATACCGCGCTCCACGTCGTCAAACGGCGCCGCGAGCTTTTTGAGCTCATAACCGTTGACCTTCGCGGGCTCGCCCTGCACGCGGTAGAGGATGCTCACGATCATGGCGCGCGTGCATTCGCCGTCCGGCGTGACGGTCGTTGCCGACGTACCGGCAATGTAGCCATGATCGATGCAGTAATCCAGCCCCGCGTGTGACCAGATGCTCGGCGCGGGCATATCGCGGAAGGCGTAGCCAGGGCAGGCCGGGCCGCCGTTGCAGGTCTCCGGCACGCCGGTTGCGGGGATGGTCTCCGTCCTGGTCTGACCGCAGACGGTGCAGGTATAGGTCCTGACGCCGGGCTCGGCCGCAGTGGGCTTTTGCGTCACGACGCCGGCATCCCACGTGTGGGTGTGCAGCTTCGGGATATCCTCTCCCTCGCGGTAGCCGCAGCCGTCGCGGTTGCAGACATGATAGCGGTAGCCGACGGTCGAGACGGTCGGCTCGATCGACGTGACCCACTCGCCCCAGTCGTGGCCGAGGGCGGGAACGACATCGTCATAGTCCTTGCCGCAGGTCGGGCAGGTGCCCTTGTAGTGGCCGGGCTCGGTACAGGTGGGCGCGACGCTGGTCTCGGCGTAGCTGTAGTCATGCCCCTTGGCGGGGATGACCTCGTCGATCTGCACGCCGCAGCGCGCGCACGTGCCGACGGCGCGGCCGGGCTGCGTGCAGGTGGCGGCCGGCTTGAGATCGCAGCGGCTCAGGTCATGGCCGAGCGCGGCGATCTTCTCGGTGCGGGTCGCGCCGCAGGCCGAGCACTTATAAAACTGCGTGCCCTTTTCGGTGCAGGTGGGCGGGTTCGTCTGCGTTTTGACCCAGGTGTGGTCGGTGGCGGCGACATAAGTGTCGTCCACGGGGGCATAGGTGCAGCCCTTCACCGTGCAGACGTGGTGCGTGTAGCCCTGCTCGGTGCAGGTGGGTGCGACGACCGTGTCCGTGAACGCGGCGATGTGGTCACCGTGCCAGAAGCCGGTCTGATAGCCCTGCCACGTGCCGTCGTCCTTGAGCTCGGCAAGCCATGTGTAGCTGCCCTGCGGGTAATAGACCACGCAGTCATCCGGGAAGGAGCGGTTGGAGTCCGCCGCGGCATAGATGCTCTTGGCGGGGTCGTTCTTGAAGACGGCGCGCTTGAGCTTCGTGACCTTGGCGATCATGTTCAGGGCCGTGCTGATATCACCGGCCTGATCGGCGTTCTGCTCGGTATCGTCCGGGCGGAGGATGCCGTTGAGCACGCCCTCGACGGCGATCTTCATGGCGTTATCCAGACTCGTGAAGGCGCGGCCCTCGATCGTGTCAATCTTGTCGCCGAAGTAGGCCTCCTCGAGCATCTCGCAGCCGGCAAAGGCGCACTTGTCGATCTGCGCGACGCGGTTGGAGAGGTCGACGGACTTCATGTGGTTGTCGCCGAAGAAGGCCGCCTTACCGATGGTGAGCTTCTTGTCGCCGGGGCTGAAGGTGAGGTTGTTCATGTAGTAATCGCACATGAACGCAAAGTCACCGATGCTCGTGACATTGGCCGGAATGTTGAGGTTCTTGTGGTGGTTGACGAACGCGAACGCACCCGTGCTGATCGTCTGCAGGCTCGACGGCAGGCCGAGCGTCGTGTCCTCCTGACCGAGGATGCGGTCCCACGCGAACGCCCACGGACCGATATACGTCAGGCCTTCCGGCAGGCGCAGCTCGGCGAGCATGGTGCAGCTGTAGAACGCGTGGTCCTCGATGCGGCGCAGGCGGCTGCAGTTGCGCGCGCGCACGAACGTGAGCGTGTCGCAGCCGTAGAAGGCGTACTTGTCGATGAGCTCGAGCTTGCGCGGCATATTGATGGCCGAGAGATACTCGTCTTTATAAAATGCGCGCTCGCTGATGGTGGTGATGTCGTCATTGAGGAACATGCACGTGAGATAGCGGCAGTCCTTGAACGCATACGCGCCGACATTCGTGACGCCGGAGTAGCGCTCGGTGCGGCCGTCCCACTCCTCATCGGTGCCGTCGGCGATGTAGGCCAGCGCGAGATACTCCTCACCGAGGCCCTCCACGACGGTCGAGCCGATGACCTGTCCCTTGTCGTTATACTCCGTGACCTCCACGTTGCCCATCCACGGCGCTTTCTGGCCGGTCGCCGCGTAGTCCGCCATTTTCCCGTCGCCGAAGATGTACACGCCGTAATACTGCGCGTCCTCGCGATAATCATGGATCTGCCAGATCTGCTGCAGGAAGGGGTTGTCCTGCACAACGGTGGGGTTCGTGACTTCGTAGATCTTATAATGTACGCTCGCCTCGTCCCCGGCAGGGCCGCAGTCACCGTGGGCGACCTCACGGCCGAAGAGCTTTTTGATCTGACCGGGCTGCTTGATAAACAGTTCAAAAGCGTCCGCGATCGTGCCCGCCTGCGCCGGCGGAGCACACACGCTCAGCAGTCCCGCCGCGAGCACAAAGCACAGCAGCAGCGACAACACTCGTTTTTTCATAAGGTTCCTCCCTCCTGGATCCGACACTTCAAAAAACATGTCTACAGAGCAAGTATACAGGACGCGCCCTGCCATTGCAACAGCCCGAAAGCGTTCACAGGCAAAAAAACGTGTAAAAATCTTGCTCAGATTTGTGATTTCGTAACAAATCCGTCGGTTTTTGCGTCCTATCCATTGCACACTTTGCCGGGAGTATGCTATATTTTCAACAGAGAGATATTCCCGTTGTACACAGGAACATTACCGCAAGGAGGAAGAAACTATGAAAAAACGCCTGCTCTCGCTGGCGCTGTGTCTCGTTCTGGTCGTGGGACTGTTCTCCGGCCTGACCGTGAACGCATCGGCCGGCAGAATCGACGATCTGAAAAAAGAGATTGCCGAAAAACTCATCAAAGAGAAGATCGAGCAGTTCAAGGAGGAGTTTGAGATTCCCGATCTGGACATGGATGCGATCCTCAGCAGCTTTGGCACCGCGGCCACCTCGGGCGACTTCGGTGAGAACAACTGCCTGCACTGGGAGGTCTCCACCGGTGTTCTCAGCGGCAAAACGCTGACCATCTCCGGCACCGGGGCCATGCCCGACTTCGACTTCCCCAACGGCAATCTTGCGCCGTGGTGGAACTATGAGGCACTGGGTATGCTCACGAGCTTCGGCAACTTCAAGCTTGAGGGCGAGCTGAAGAAGGTCGTCATCAAGGACGGCGTCACGAACGTGAGCAACTATGCGCTGTTCTTCCTGCCGGCCGCCACGCAGATCACGCTGCCGGAAAGCGTGACGAGCATCGGCCGCTATGGCATCGCCCTGTGCTCCAAGCTCAACGGGGTCTCCCTGCCCAAGGCCGTGACCGCCATCGGCGATTTCGGTCTCGCCGGCAACAGCTTCACCGCCGTCTCGCTGCCCGACGGGCTGCAGACCCTCGGCCGCGGCGCATTTGACGCCTGCGCGAGTCTCAGCGGCATGACCCTGCCGGCCGCCATCACCGCCGTGCCCGACAAATGCTTTAACGACTGCACGAAGCTGCTGACCGTCGACTATAAAGGTGAGGTGACCGCCATCGGCGAGCGCGCGTTTGAGGGCTGCAAGTCGCTCACCAAGGCGCCTATCCCCGAGACGGTGACCGAGCTCGGCGCGTCCGCCTTCAACGGCTGCGTCGCGCTGACGGACGTGACGCTGCCCGGCGGCGTGACCGCCATCCCCGACGCCTGCTTCCAGGGCTGCACCGCGCTGGCGGATATGAAGCTGCCCGCCACCGTGACGAGCGTCGGCCACAACGCGTTCACCGGCTGCAAGGCACTCAAGGACGTGCGCTGCTACGGCGCGCCCCCGACGGTCCAGCCCGGCGGCGCGGCCGAGCACAGCTTTGAGCCCGGCATCGTCACCATCCACTATAACCCCGACCCGGTCTACGGCTGGACGCTGGATGCCGACGGCACATGGCAGGGCTACAAGGTCAGCAGCAAGGGCGCGTGCCTGCACACCGGCTACGGCACGACGGAAAACACCGTGCCCGCCACCTGCGGTGCCGACGGCCGCGTCGACACCATCTGCTCCAACTGCGGCGATGTCATTGCGACCGAGGTCATCCCCGCCACCGGCGCGCACACGTGGGACAACGGCACCGTGACCACCGAGCCGACCGAGACCACCGCCGGCGTGCGCACGTTCACCTGCGCCGTCTGCAGCCAGACCAAGACCGAGGTCATCCCCGCAACGGGTGCGCACACCTTCGTTTTCACCAAGAACATCGCACCCACCTGCACGGAGGCAGGCTATGACCTCTACACCTGCAGCGGCTGCGGCGCGAGCGAACAGCGCAATGTCAAGCCCGCGCTCGGCCATAAGTGGGACAGCGGCACCGTGACCACGGAGCCGACCGAGACCGACCCCGGCACCATGACCTATACCTGCACCGTCTGCGGCGCGACCAAGACCGAGGTCATCCCCGCCACCGGCCCGCACACCCACGTCTGGGACGAGGGCACCGTGACCGTCGCGCCGACGGAGACCACGCCCGGCGTCCGCACCTACACCTGCACCGTCTGCGGCCAGACCAGAACCGAGATCATCCCCGCCACCGGCTCTGCGGTCTGTCCGGGCGGCGCCGCGTGCCCGAGCTTCCGTTTCCGCGACGTGCCCGCCCCGTCCAACTGGGCGCACGAGGGCATCGACTACTGCGTGCGCCACGGTCTGATGAGCGGCTTCGACGCGACGACGTTCTCGCCCGACACGGTCAGCACGCGCGCACAGATCGTAATGATCCTCTATAACCTCTCCGGCGACACGACCGACTACAGCAAATACTACGTGCCGTTCACGGATGTCAAGCCCGGCACATGGTACTACAACGCCGTCGCCTGGGGCTACGACAAAGACATCGTCGCCGGTATGACCCCGACGACCTTCGCGCCCGACGGCCTCATCACCCGCGAGCAGATGGCCGTTCTCCTCTACGGCTACACCGAAAAGTATGCGCCGGCCTACCTCGGCGGCGCAGCATCGCTCAACGGCTTCCCCGATGCCGCCAGCGTCTCCAACTGGGCATACGCCGCCATGAGCTGGGCCGTCGGCAACGGTCTCATCTCCGGCATCGCGAGCGACGGCGCCGACTATCTGGCCCCGAGCGGCGGTGCCACGCGCGCGCAGATCGCAGCCATCATGATGCGCTACTGCCGCCTCACCGGCCTGTGACCGACGCACTGCTCACCCGAAAAAGCCATCATATACACCTGCCCCGGGAGCGTTCTGCTCCCGGGGTTTTGCGCACTTGCAGAACACAGAGCGGACGGCGGCGGGATTTGGGCGCGTGCAGGGCAAAAGCGCAGCAGGATGCCGCTTTGCCGCACACTTGTGCGCGCAGGGAAGAACAGCACCGAAAAATGGGAAAATCAAGTAAAGTTAACATAACATCGTTAATTGCACCCCGTTTGTGTTGAAAAGTCTGTTGGTAATGTGGAGAACCGGTTTCCATAATGCCGTTTCGCCCTGTGAAAGCCGTCGACCGGCGCGCAATTATGCAACATTTTGTCGGATTACGCGGTGCTGGTTGAGATATTTCAACCAGAAACAAAGCGGTTTCGGAAAATTGGATGAAAATGTTCAAAGTGTTACACTCTGCAAAATTTGTCACTTGCGTTTTGATACTTTTCCGTTACAGTATTACCTGTAACCGGCAATACCAACCATCCGGTGCCGTCTGTTGTGTGGGACGGCGGCGGAAATCTGACGAAAGGGGTAAAGTAACATGACCGAATTCAGAGGACCCATCCATATCGGCCTCGACCTCGCCTCCGACATCCTTGAGCGCTGCGGCGAAGAAAAGGCAAAGGAAATCGTGGACGCGATCGCCAACGCACTGCCCGGCTGGATGTCCGTGTAACCTGTAAACCAAAGGAGCGCCCGAAGCGAAAGCTTCGGGCGCTTTGTGCCTGTCAAAAAGTATTCCTTTTTGACAAGGGAGTTGCGGCCTGACTGCAGCGCACGCGCCCTCCGCCGGAGGCGGACGGCGCGCACGTTTGCAGGCCGAGCGGTATTTTCTCAGCCGCACATGTCGCCTGAGAAAATGATTGGATTTTCTTTCGCCGCACCGTTGGTGAAAGGCTACGAGGTTTTTGGAAAATGGACGCGCCCGAAGCGAAAGCTTCGGGCGCTTTGTGCTGCGCGGGCTACTCTGTGCAGAAAGCTGCAGATTGTCGTTATTGTACAAGGAGCGCGGCCGATTCGTAACGATTTGTGACGAAATTCACAACAAATTCTATCATTTTGTTACATCCAGCGATGTTTGTCCGTTGTAAATCCGCATTTTTATCGATAGAATATTCCTGTAACCGGCAATACCAACCATCCGGTGCCGTCTGTTGTGTGGGACGGCGGCGGAAATCTGACGAAAGGGGTAAAGGAATATGCTGTATGGCGCTCTGGAACTGGCTGCGGAGATCCTTGGCATCTGCAAGGAGTATAAGGCGCAGGCCATCGTGCAGGAAATTGCAAACTCGCTGACCATGCCCATCTGACGATGGAATATCCCGACACCCGAGGCTGCGGCCTCGGGTGTTTTTTATAGTGTTTGCCCGCTCCCGGAAGCGCCGACAGCCTCACCGCTCTGCGACGCCGGTGTATTGGAACACATAGTCCACGGCGCGGTTGCTCACGCGCTCGAGCGACTCGTATGTACTGCCGCCGATGTGGAAGGTGGCGATGAAATTGTCCAGATGGATGAGCGGATCATCACACGCCGGGGGCTCGTGCGCGAACACGTCGCTCGCCGCAGCGCGGATCTGCCCCGTGGTGAGCGCGACGTAGAGATCGTGCTCGTTGACGATGCCGCCGCGTGAGGTGTTGACGAGCAGCAGCTCCGGATTCGCCGCGGCGAACACCGGCGCGTTGATGAGATCGCGCGTGGCATCGCAGAGCGTGATGCTCACGTTCACGAAGTCCGAGCGACGGAAAAGCTCCGGCAGGGTCCCGACCTGTTCGTAGCCCCACGCGGCACATTCGGCGGCCGTGCGGCGCGGATTCCAGCACAGGACGCGCACATCGAACGCCGCGCGCAGAATATCCGCCACGCGGTGGGCGATGTTGCCCGTGCCGACAAGGCCAAGCGTGCGGCCGGTCATCTCATGGCAGACGAATTCCTCCGCGCCGAAGTGGTCGAAGCGTCCGGCGCACAGGCCGTTGTTGACAAATTTCAGCTGCCGGTTGAGCGCCAGCAGCTCCGCCACGGCCAGCTCCGCGACAGCCGGTGCGCCGAGGCCCGGTACATTCGGCACCGGCACGCCGAACTCGGCGGCAGCAGCGGTGTCGATCGTGTCGCGGCTGACGCCGTGCATGGCGATGACCTTCAGATTCGGCGCGTGCGCGATGACCGCGCGCGGCACGACCGCGCGGCGGATGACCATGGCGGCGAGCCGCTCGGGATGGTCGAAATTGTCCACGATCTCAAAATGGCGCGCCAGTCTTGCATACGCCGACGGCGCGATGTGTTCACTCAGATAAACTTCCACAATGTATGCCTCCCGGGTACAGATGGGAAACGGTCAGCCTCTGTGACCGCAGATCTGAACACGATCATACTACACCGGCGTCAGTGAGGCAAGACGAAGCCTTCGGAATTAAAGCGTTCAAAGCGCAAGAAAGCTCCTCCGTATGTCTGCATACGGAGGAGCCTTCATATTTCATGTATTGACGCTCCGGCGCGGGATTTAACCGCGTCCGTTTCCGCCGCGGCGGCGGCCGCGCGAACGGTCGTTATAGAGACGGTTTCCGGCCATGCGGCTGTCCGACTCCTGCATGAACTGCTTGAGCCGGTCCTCGAACGCGGCGTCCCCGCTCGGGCCGCTGACCTGCCCCGCCGGCTGGGCCGGACGGTTGGGGCGCGCAGCGCGCGGTGCGCCGCCGTTATTGGGGCGGCTGCCGCCGGGACGGCCGCCGTTCATCGGGCGGTTGTTCGGACGGGCGGGCGCTTCCTCCGCCTTCTTGATGGACAGGTTGATCTTCCCGTCCGGCGTCACGGCCAGCACGCGCACCTTCACCTTGTCGCCCAGCTTCAAAAACTCATTGACGTCGCTGACGTAGGTGTTGGCGATCTCGGATATGTGCACCAGACCGCTCTTGCCGTCCGGCAGACTCACAAACGCGCCAAACTTCGTGATACCGGTAACGGTACCTTCCACAACTGCTCCGACTTCCACCTGCATACGGTTCGTTTCTCCTTGCTCAATCACTCGTGTCGTAAAAAATCTTCTCACCGGGCTTGACCAGACCGAGTTTTTCCCGCGCGACCGATTCGCGCATGTCATCGTCGTCGCTGTGGTCGATCTGATATTGCAGCTCGGCATTGGACTGGGTCATCTCGGACACCTGCTGCTGCAGTGCCGCGGCGCGGTCCTGAAGCTGTGCTGTGCGCTGATGCACCACGACCAGACTGATGAGTGCGTACACCATCAGCGCCGCGATGACCAGTTTGGTAAATATGCTTGCCTTCTTGAATTTCACGGTCGGCAGTACCTCCCCCCGGATCGTATCTGCGTCCAGTAATACAGCCTATTCTAAAACATCTGCGGCGAGATTGGAAGTGTTTTTTTGCAAAAAACAGAACTTTTTTTATGAATTTTCTTCCCGGAGCCGTGATCTGGCGCATTTTTCGCGCGCACAGGCGGCCAAATCGCTCCAGCGGCGGGAAAATGTGCCCGCTGAGCCAGAGAAAGTAGCACGTCCAGCCGGCGGCGATGGCCGCGAACAAAAACAGGCGCACCTGCCCGTCGCCGGCCGTCATGCCAAGCAGAAACACGCTCCCGAGCGTAAGCAGGCAAAACGCGCCGTCGAGCAGCGTGCGCAAAACCGTGCTGCGCACATGGCGGCGCGGTACGCGCAGCACATCAAACGCCAGCCCGAGCGCCGCGCCGAGCCCGAGCCCGAGCATGAGCTGCGCAAGCTGACCGAGCAGCGGCAGCTTCATCCTCCGAACAGGCGCGACCAGAAGCCGCCGCCGGACACCGTCTCCTCCGTGTAATCGAGCGCGTCAAACGCACCGTCGATCGCAAGCTCCCCCGTGTCGATCGCAAGCCGGCCGACGCGCAGCCCCTCGCCGTGCACAGTGAGCATCCCGCGCGACGTGCGCATGGACACCTCCGTATCGTCAAAGCGCACGACCTCGTCCACCCCCGTAACGGTCAGATGGCTGCGCTCGTCGAGCGTGACCGCGTGCGGCCGGCGCTGCGGCACGGCCTTTTTGTCCTCATATGGCATGGCGCTCCCCCTCCTGCTGCGTTTGCTACCACAGTATGCGCGCGCAGCCGGCGGTATGCATGGAAAGCTCCCGTTCCACTCGTTATGTAAACCGAAAAAGAACTGTATCCACAAAAAATCAGGGCGTCCCGCGATGGGGCGCCCTGATTTGTTTTTTGTTATGTCAACCCAGCTCGGCGCGCAGCGCATTGCTCAGCGCGGCAAACTGCGCCGGATCGAGCGTCTCGCCGCGCACACGCGCATCGAAGCCGCAGGCGGCGACCGCCGCGGCGGCGCGCGCCTTGTCGCAGCCGGGAACGCCGGCCGCGAGCGCATTGATGAGCGTCTTGCGGCGCTGGCTGAACGCCGCGCGCACGATGGCGAACAGCAGTGCTTCATCCTGCACGTCCGCAGGCGGTGCGCTCCGCATACGCAGCCGCACGACGGTGCTCGTGACCTTCGGCGCGGGGACGAAGCAGTGCGGCGGCACATCAAACAGCAGCTCAAGCTCCGCATACCACGCGGTCAGCACGGTCAGCAGACCGTAATCCGCCGTTCCCGGCCGGGCGCAGAGCCGGTGAGCGGCCTCGCGCTGGATCATGACCGTGACGGTGTCGAAGCATCCGGCGGTGAGAAACGCCGTGATCAGCGGCGTCGTGACATTATACGGCAGGTTTGCGCACACGACCGGGCGCAGCCCCGGAAAACGCTCCGCCGCGAGCCGCCGCAGATCGAGCGCGAGCACGTCGCCAAAGATGATCTCCACATTCGGATAGGCGGCGAGCGTCTCGGCCAGCACGGGGCGCAGCCGCTCGTCAAGCTCGACCGAGACGACCTTTGCCGCGCGCTGCGCGAGCTGCTCGGTCAGGCAGCCGATGCCGGGGCCGACCTCGAGCACGCCGGTGTGCTCGTCCGCGCCGGAGGCGTCGGCGATGTCGGACGGGACCCATGCGGCCGTCAGAAAATTCTGCCCCATGGACTTGGAAAAGCGAAAATCATGCCGCGCGAGCAGTGCGCGGATGTCCGCAGGATTCGTCAGCTCCATACGCACCTCACCTCAGCAGCTTCTCAAACGCCTGACGGCGCGGATCGTGCCCCGGCTCGTCACACAGGATGTTGCCGCAGAAGCGGTAGCCGTGGCGCTCGAGGAGCTTTTTCTGCGCGCCGTTGTGCCGGTGCGTGTCGACGCGGATGGCGTGCGCCCCGCTTTCGCGCGCGAGCTGCTCCGCCGCCTGCATGAGGTGGTCGGCCATGCCCGTGCCGCGCCAATCGGCTGCAACGGCGTTGCGGTGCAGCACGGCGGCATGATCACGGTCCGAGCGCCAGCGCCCGTCCGTGAGCGCGTCATAGGCGGGGTCGGGCGTGCGGCTGAGCGTGAACACGGCGGCGACAGCGCCCTGATACGTGAGCACATGGCACGCACCGGCCGCGATGTCGGCGGAAAACGTGTCCGCGTTCGGGTAATCGCCCTGCCACTGGTCGACGCGGTGGCGGCGCAGGTAGTTGCGCGCCTGCTGCGCGATGGCGAGGATGGCGGGAAGGTCGTCCTCCGCCGCGGCACGGCAGACGGGCGGCTCTGTGAGCTGCGGGCGGCTGCGGTCGCGCCGGATCTTATCGAGCAGGCGCTGCTCGTCCGGTGTAGGCGGTGTTTCCCGAAAGAGCTCCGGGCGCTTTACGAGCGTGCGCTCCAGACTCTGCCGCGTGCGCCACGCTTCAATTTCGGCGTGATTGCCGCCGCGCAGCACCTCGGGCACGGTGCGCCCCTCCCACGTCTCGGGACGGGTATACTGCGGGTACTCGAGCCGGCCCGCCCAATGGCTCTCGCCGGTGTAGCACTCGGTGTCCGACAGCACGCCCGGCACCATGCGGCAGACACAGTCCGTGACGACCATCGCGCCGAGCTCACCGCCCGTGAGCACAAAGTCGCCGATGGACAGCTCCTCGTCCACACAGGCCTCGATGAAGCGCTCATCCACGCCCTCATAGTGGCCGCAGACGAGCACAAGCTGGTCATAGTCGGCCTTGAGCTGGCGGGCCTTCGCCTGCGTGAACGTCTGCCCCTGCGGGGAGAGGTAGATCACGCGGCGGCGCGGCGCGGGCACGGCGGAATCCGCAAGCGCCGCGTCGAGGCAGCTTTTGAGCGGCTGCGCCATCATGACCTGACCCCAGCCGCCGCCATACGGGTAGTCGTCGACCTGCTTCTGGCGGTTTTCGGTATAGTCGCGGATCTGATGGCAGCGGATGTCGAGCAGACCGCGCGCCTGCGCCCGGCCGAGGATGCTCTCGCCGAGCATGGCGCGCATGGTGTCGGGAAAGAGCGTGAGGATGTCGATGCGCACGCGCTCACATCCCTTCGATCAGGTGCACGACCATGCGCCCGGCAGCCGGGTCGATGCTGCACACGAACTCCGGCCGGTCGGGGATGAGCACCTCACGCGCACCCTGCACGACGTAGACGCTGCCGCGCGGCAGGTCAAGGATCTCGCGCAGCGTGCCGAGCGGCTCGCCCGCGTCGGTCTCGACGGCGATGCCGATCAGATCCTGCTGAAAATACTGCCCGTCCGGCAGCGTGACATCCGCGCGCGCGATGGACACGACGCGGTTTTTGAGCGTCATGGCGGCGTTCACGTCGTCATAATCCGCAAACTTGACGACGAGCATCCCCTTGTGCACGCGGCTGTGCGCGACGTGCACGGGTGCGCCGTCGATATAAAACGTCCGGAAGCCGAGCAGGAACGCCGCGTCATCCGCCCACGGCTGGATGCGCACCTCGCCGCGCACACCGTGCGTGTTGACGATCTTTCCTGCCTCCAGATACGGTTTTTGCATATGCATTGCCCCCTTTTTGGGTGTAGGTGCAAAAAACGCACTGCACGGGTGCAGCGCGTTTCCTGCGTCAATCCATGATCTCCACGGAGACTTTCTTGCCCTTTCTCTGGGCGACGGCCTTCATCAGGATGCGGATCTCTTTGACGATCCGTCCCTGACGGCCGATGACCTTGCCCATATCGCCGTCGGCGACGCGCACTTCAAACACGGTCTCGCCGTTGGCCTCGCGCTCGGTCACAGAGACCTCGTCCGGTTTTTCCACGAGGTTCTGCACAATATAGGTCAGAAGTTCTTTCATCTTTGGGGTCTCTCCTTATTCGGCTGCGAGGGCCTTCTTGAGCAGCACACGAACGGTATCCGTCGGCTGTGCACCGTTGGCGAGCCAGTAGTTGGCGCGCTCGGCGTCGACGACGATCTTCTTGTCTGCGCTCAGCGGATCGTAAGTGCCGATCTCCTCAATGCATCTGCCGTCACGAGCGAAACGGGAATCCGCCACCACGATGCGGTAGTAGGGAGCCTTCTTAGCGCCCATTCTGCGAAGTCTGATCTTGACCATGTATCTTCACCTCCATCAATAATCTCTGTATCTCCAGCTCCCTGCGGGAGCATGGAATCGGTTTCAGAATCCGAAGGGACGGCCACCGCCGCCACCGAACAGATTGCCCAGACCGCCGAGACCGCCGCGGCCGCCGCGCTTCATGCGCTTCATAGCCTTGCTGTTGCCGGACATCTGGCGCACCAGCTGCTGCATGAGATCAAACTGCTTGAGCAGCTTATTGATCTCGACCACGCTCGTACCCGCGCCCGCCGCGATGCGCTTTTTGCGGCTGGAGTTGAGGATGCCCGGGTTGTCGCGCTCGCCGGGGGTCATGGACTGGATGATCGCCTCGATGCGGCCCATGGCCTTCTCGTCGACGTTCGCGCCCGAGAGCGCCTTGGCGTCCATGCCGGGGATCATGCCGGCGATATCCTGCAAGGAACCCATGCCCTTGAGCTGCTGGAGCTGGTCATAGTAATCGGTGAGCGTGAAGCGGTTTTGCCGCAGACGCTCCGCCATCTCCTCGGCCTTTTTCTGGTCGAGGTTCTGCTCGGCCTTTTCGATGAGCGTGAGCACATCGCCCATGCCGAGGATGCGCCCGGCCATGCGGTCGGGGTGGAAGGGCTCGATCTGGTCGAGCTTCTCGCCGATGCCGGCGAACTTGATAGGCTTGCCGGTCAGCGCCTTGATCGACAGCGCCGCGCCGCCGCGGGCGTCACCGTCGAGCTTGGTGAGCATGACGCCGGTGATGTCGAGCGCATCGTCAAAGGCCTGCGCGGTCGCGACCGCGTCCTGACCGATCATCGCGTCGATGACGAGCAGGATCTCCGCCGGATCAACGGCGGCCTTGATGTTCTGCAGCTCGGTCATGAGCGCCTCATCAATGTGCAGACGGCCGGCCGTGTCGAGAAAGACAAGGTCGTTGCCGTATTTTTTTGCGTGCTCGATGCCGGCCTTGGCGATCGCGACCGGATCGCCCTGCCCCATCTGGAACACGGGAATATCAAGCTGGCGGCCGACGGTCTCGAGCTGCTGGATGGCAGCCGGACGGTACACGTCGCACGCGACGAGCAGCGGGCGCTTGCCCTGCTTGCGCATGAGGCCGGCGAGCTTGGCGCCGTTGGTCGTCTTGCCTGCGCCCTGCAGGCCGACGAGCATGACGACGCTCGGCGAATGGGAGCTGATGTTCAGCTTCTGATTCTCGCTGCCCATGAGGGCGGTGAGCTCTTCGTTGACGATCTTGATGACCATCTGCGCGGGCGAGAGGCTCTCGAGCACATCCGCACCCGTCGCGCGCTCGGTCACCTTGCGCACAAAGTCCTTGACGACCTTGAAGTTCACGTCCGCCTCGAGCAGCGCGAGCTTGACCTCACGCATGGCCTCCTTGACGTCGGCCTCCGTGAGTCGACCCTTGCCGCGCAGGCGTTTGAACGCCTCGGTCAGCTTGTCCGACAGGGATTCAAATGCCATGGTATCTATCCTTTCAGATCCTGAAGCTGCCGCAGCGCCTGCTCGGCCAGCGGCCGGGCGTCGCCGCCGACACAGTCGCGCAGCTTCGTGAGCGTATCCTCCAGCGCGGCCGCGGCCGTGCGCTGCGCGGCAAAGCGCTGCACCAGACCGAGCCTGGACTCTGCATCGCGCAGCGCGGCGTCCGCACGGCGGATGTTGTCCCACACGCCCTGACGCGAAATGCCGCTGCTGGCGGCGATCTCCGCCAGAGAGAGGTCCTGATTATAATGGAGGTCGTAATACTCGCGCTGCTTTTCCGTGAGCAGCTCGCCGTAAAAATCGAACAGCATCGTGCGCCACACGGTCTCGTCCGGCATTGCAAGTCCCTCCCCGCTGTAAACCGTTTTCCCTTTACAGCATGGGTAGTATACGCCACCGCCGCGCGGGTGTCAAGTATTTTTTCTTGTCACCGCATAGTTTCTTTTCCGCGCGGGCAACATTTTGGTACTGCAAACCGTTTTTGGAGGGACCTACATGGCCGATACCAACGCCGGCGCCCTGTGTGAGGCGGGGCGGCGCGATGCCCAAGCCCTGACCGTGACCGGACGCCGCCGCGCACACACCGGCAGCATCCGGCGGGCGGTAAAAGCGCTCACGCGCACGGCGAAAGCCGTCACGCCCGAGACGCCGGACGGCGCATGGCTGCGCGACAACCAGACCCTTGCCCGCGCCGCCGCAAGCGACGCCGCAGCCGCGCTGCGCCATGCGCATACGCTGCGTGCATCCGGCGCGCAGACCGTGCTGCACGCCTGCTGTGCCGGGCTGCTGTGCGCCTGCGGCAACGCGCTCACGCCCAAGGCTGCGCAGGCATATCTCGCCGGCTTTCAGGATGTGCTGCCGCTCGAGACGGCGGAGCTTGCGCTGCTCGTGCCGGGGCTGCAGGCGGCGGCAGTCTGCGCGCTGGCAGACACCTATGCGCACGACGGAGCTGCCGCGCCCGCGCTCTTCACGTCGCTGCGTGCGCTCGGCACGGCCGCGTGGGCAGCGCTCACCGAGCGGTGCGATCGCGTGGGGCGTATCCTCGCGCGCGATCCGGCGGGCGTCTACCCCGCGATGGACGCAGCCACACGCACCCGCTACCGGCAGACCGTGGCGCAGCTTGCGCGGCGCACGGGCCGGACGGAGATCGACATCGCCGAGGACGTGCTCGCGCGCGCACAAAGCAGCGAGGGTGCGCGGCGGCACGTGGGCTGGTTTTTGCTGCGCGAGGTGCTCGGCGCACCGGAAAAGCGCCGTGACGGTGCGTGGTACATCGCCGCCGTCATAGTGGGGACGCTGGCTTTGTCGCTGCTGCTGGGCTTTGCGACCGGGAGCGTGTCGGGCGCGGTGCTGCTGCTGATCCCGGTGTCGGAGGTGGTCAAGGGTCTGCTTGACGCGGTGCTGCTGCGCGTGACGAAGCCGCGCTTCGTGCCGCGGCTGGCGCTGCGGCGCGGCATCCCGCCGGAGGGAAAGACCCTGTGCGTGATCGCGGCGCTGCTCACCTGCCCCGGCGATGCGCACACGCTCGCCGCGCGGCTGGAGGAATTCGCGCTGTGCAACCGCGACGCGGGCGAGCAGCTCCTGTTCGGGCTGCTGGCAGATCTGCCGGAGGCGGACATGGAGCGCACGCCCATCGACCCCGCCATCCTGCACGCGGCGCGCGAGGAGATCGAGGCGCTCAACGCACGCTATGGCGGGCGGTTTTACCTCTTCACGCGCGAGCGGGTGCAGACACCCGACGGGAAATGGAGCGCGTGGGAGCGCAAGCGCGGTGCGCTGCTCCGGCTCGCGCAGCTTCTGTGCGGGGAGGCGGACGCGATGCACTGTGCCGCCGGCGATGCGGCGGCGCTGCGCGGCACAGCGTATCTGCTCACGCTCGACGCCGACACGCGCCTGACGCCGGGCGCTGCACGCGCGCTCGCGGGCGCGATGCTCCACCCGCTCAACCGCCCGGTCGTGGACGCGCGGCGCGGCGTGGTCACGCACGGCTACGGTCTGCTGCACCCGCGCATGGCCACCGAGCTGCAGAGCGCACGTGCGAGCGACTGGGCGCGCGTATTCGCAGGTCCCGGCGGCAGCGACCCCTACGGCGGCGTATGCGGAGAGCTGTATATGGACTGCTTCGACCGCGGCGGCTTTTCGGGCAAGGGCATCCTCGACGTGCGCGCGCTGCTCGCCTGCTGCGGCGGCGATGCCCTGCCCGAGCAGCGCATCCTCAGCCACGACGCGCTCGAGGGCGCCTACCTGCACGGCGGCTTTCTCGGCGACGTGGAGCTCACGGACACCTTCCCCGCCGCGCCGCTTGCATGGGGCGCGCGGGCGCACCGGTGGATCCGCGGCGACTGGCAGAACGCGCCGTGGATCTTCTCCCGGCGCGCACGGGCGCTGCACCCGATCGACCGGTTCCGGCTGGCGGACAGCCTGCGGCGCTCGCTCGTCGCCCCGGCGACGTGGGCAGCCATCTTCCTCGGCTGCGTGCTGCGATGGCCGGGGCTGCGGCTGGCGGCATATGCGGCGCTGCTGGCGCTGGCGCAGGGGCTCATTTATGCGCTCGGTCACCCGATCGTGCACCCGGCGGACGCGCGCGTGCGCTATCACAGCAGCGTTCTGCCGGGGCTCGCCGCCGCCGTGGTGCAGACGGTGCTGCGGCTGATCCTGCTGCCATGGGAGGCGGTCCTCAACGCCTCCGCCATCGTGACGGCGCTCTGGCGCATGACGGTCTCGCACCGGGATCTCCTGCAATGGCAGACGGCGGCGCAGCGGGCGGCAAAGCGCGACGGGCTGGGCGCGTATCTGCGCGCGCTCTGGCCGGCAAGTGCGCTCGGGCTGCTCACGGCCGTGCTCACGCCGAGCCCAACGGGGCTGGCCGCCGGCATCGTGTGGACGCTCTCCCCGTTCGTGCTCGCGGCGCTCGGCGCGCCGAACGCACCCGGTGCAGCGCCGCTGCAGCACGCGGCACAGCGGGAGCTGCTGGGCTGGGCAAAGGCGACGTGGCGGTATTTTGAGACGTTCTGCACCGCCGGGGAGCACTACCTGCCGCCGGACAACGTGCAGACCCAGCCGCCGACCGGCACGGCGCACCGCACATCGCCGACGAACATGGGCTTTGCGCTCTTGTCCGCGCTCGGCGCACACGCGCTGGGCGTTGACAGCGGGCGCGGCTTGGCTTTGGCAGAGCAGATGCTCACGACCATGGAGCAGCTTCCGCGCTGGAACGGGCACTTTTACAACTGGTATCACACGTGCACGCTGCGGCCGATGCCGCCGCTGTATGTGTCCACGGTGGACAGCGGCAACTGCGCCGCCGCCCTGCTCGCGGCGGCAAACGCCCTGCGCGGCTGGGGGCAGGACGCGCTTGCGGCGCGGGCACAGGCGCTGTGTGACGGCATGGACTTTGCCCTGCTCTACGACCCGCAGCGCCGCCTGATGCACATCGGCATCGACACCGGCAGCGGCAAGCGCTCCGAGGGGTATTACGACCTGCTCGAGAGCGAGGCGCGTCTGACATCATACTTTGCCGTGGCGCGCGGCGACGTGCCGCGTGAGCACTGGCGCGCCCTTTCCCGTGCACAGGTGCAGCACGAGCGCTACCGTGGCTGCGTGTCGTGGTCGGGGTCGGTGTTCGAGTATCTGATGCCGGAACTGTTTTTGCCGCCGCAGCGCGATTCCCTGCTGTGGGAGAGCGCAAAATTCTGTCTGCGCGTACAGCGGCGGCGCGTGCGCGCGGGGCAGCCGTGGGGCGTGTCGGAGAGCGCGTACTTTGCGCTCGACAGCGCCCTGAGCTACCGCTACAAGGCGCACGGCTGCGCGGCGCTGGCCATGCAGCCGGACATGGACCGTGAGCTCGTGCTCTCGCCGTACAGTGCCTTTCTCGCGCTGGCCGTCGCACCGCGTGCGGCGGTGCGCGATCTGCGCAGATTCGCTGCGCGCGGTCTGCTGGGGCAATACGGCTTCCGGGAGGCGCTCGACTGCACGCGCGCACGCACGGGCGGCGGCGGGCAGATCGTGCACTGCGTGATGGCGCACCATCAGGGCATGAGCCTGCTGTCAGCGTGCAACGCGCTGTGCGGCGGGCAGGTGCAGCGCTGGTTTCTGGCAGACCCCGCCATGCGCGCGCACATGAGCCTGCTGTCCGAGCGCCTGCCGCTTGGCGCACCGGCGCTGCGCCGGCGTCCGGAGGCGCAGCGCAGCAAGCCCCGCCGCCGCGCCCTGCCGGACTACACGGTCGAGGGCACGGGCGTGGACGCAGAGGCGCCGCGCTGCACGCTGCTCTCCAACGGCACGTACTGCCTCGCCGTGACCGAGGCCGGGCAAAGCTTTGCACGCTGGCACGCGCTGAGCGTCTGCCGCCGGGGGACACGCAGCGACCCCGCCGCCGCGCCGATGCTGTCGCTCGAGACCGGCGGCACGTGCACGCCGCTGCTGCCGGGCACGGCCGACGCAGCGCGGTGGCGCTTTACGGTGCGCGCGGCGCAGTTTTCAACGCGTCACGACAGCGTGACCGCCGTGCAGACCTTCACCGTACCGGAGCGTGTCAACGGCGAGGTGCGTGCGCTGACGCTCTCGTCCCCCGACGGGATCGACGGCACGGTACGGCTCACATTTGAGGCCGTGCTCGCACCGTGGGAGGATTATGTCAACCATCCGGCGTTCGCGCGGCTCGGCTTTCAGAGCGTGCTGCGGCGCAATGCACTGCTGCTGCGCCGGCTCGGGCGCGGCGGGAAGCCGGAGATGTGGCTGTGCGCCGCGTGCGACCGGCAGGCAGACTTTTGCGCCGAAGGGGCGATCCCAGGCTGGCTGCGCGCAGGGTATGTGCAGGTGCGCGTTGCGGTGCACACGCCGCCGGACACGCCGTGGCGCGTGCGCTTTGCGCTCGGTGTGGGCACGCACGAGGACGATGCGTTCGCGGCGGCACAGCGCGCGCTCGTTCTGCCGCCGGAGTCGGCGGCGGCGCTGCCGGGGGCGCTGGCGGCGCAGTACGGCATGACGGACGCAGAGCTTGAGGGCGCGATGGCGCACATCTCGCCGCTGCTGTTTCCGACCGCCGCGCCGGATGCGGCAGCGGAGCAGCTCAAGCGCCCGGCACTCTGGGCGCACGGCATCTCCGGCGATCTGCCTGTCTGGTGCGCGCGCCCGGAGGCGCACGTGCTGCGGCAGTGGGCGCTTCGGCTTTCTTGCGACCGACGCGGGCACGGGGCATCTGTGGTATCGCAACGCACACACCGGGCGCATCAACCGCTGGCTGTGCGACCCGTGGGTACTGCGCGGCACGGAGACGCTGCGCATGACCACACGCGCGGGCGCGGTATCGCTCTTTAACGACGACGGGCGCGCACGGGTGGAATACGGCTTCGGCTGGGCGGCGTGGGAGCGCACCGTGGACGGGATGTCCGTGCGCGTGACAGCGTTCGTACCCGAGGATGCGAACGCGCGCGTGCTGCTCATCGAGTGTGCGGGACGCGCACGCATCACGTGGCACACCGATCTCGTCTGCGCCGCGCACGACGCGGACGCCCCCGCCGTGGTGACGGCGTATTCCGGCGGCGTGTTCACGGCCGGGAACGCACGCGCGGACACGCCCCTGCGCGTTTGCGCGGCGGCAGGTATGCCGCTCACGGGGTGGACGTGCGACCGGTTTTCGTTCCTGCGCGGTCAGATGGACCGGCACGCGGGCTCAGGGCTGAGCCCCTGCTTTGCGCTCGAGGGCGTCGTTGAGCGGCAGGGCGTGCTCGTGTGCGGCTGCGATACGCGCGCAAACCTCCTGCGCCTGACGCAGCCGGACGAGGCCGTGCACGCGCTGCACCGGGTGCGTGAGCGGTGGCTGGGCGCGGTGTCGCGCCTGTGGATCACGACGCCGGACGCCGCCATGAACCGCTATCTCGGCGGCTGGGCGGCGTATCAGACGCTGTGCTGCCGGCTGATGGCGCGCACGAGCCTGTACCAGAACGGCGGCGCGTTCGGCTTCCGCGACCAGCTTCAGGACGCGGTGAATCTGCTGCTGCTCGACAGCAAGCCCGCGCGCGAGCAGATCGGGCGCGCGTGCGCGCACCAGTTTTCCGCCGGGGACGTGTGCCACTGGTGGCACACGGGTTTGGGGGTCGAGCACGGCGTGCGCACGCGCATCTCGGACGACCTGCTGTGGCTGCCGTGGGCTGTGTGCGAGTATGCGCAAAAGACCGGCGACACGCAGATCCTGAGCGCGGAGTACCCCTTCCTTGCGGGCGAGGAGCTTGAGGAAAACGAGCGCGACCGCTACCAGCCGCTCGAGGTGAGCACGGAGACCGGCACGGTGCTCGAGCACTGCCGCCGCGCCTTTATGCGCGTGCTGGCGCGGGGCGTAGGCGCGCACGGCCTGCTGCTGATCGGCACCGGCGACTGGAACGACGCCTTCGACCGTGTGGGCGCGCAGGGGCGCGGCGAGAGCGTGTGGCTGACGTGGTTTTTCGCCGTCACGGCGCGGAAATTTGCCGCCCTCATCGGCGGACACGCGGCCGAGCAGCTCGCCCTTGCCGCCGACCGCTGCACGCGCGCAGCCGAGGCCGCGTGGGACGGCGCGTGGTATCGCCGCGGCTACTATGACGACGGGCAGCCGCTCGGCTCTGAAAAAAGCGGCGAGTGCCGCATCGACGCGATCGCGCAGGCGTTCGCGGCCTTTGACACGCACGCCGACCCCGCGCACGTGCACTGTGCGCTCACGAGCGCCGTGGAGCAGCTCTTTGACCGGGAGCACAACGTCGTGCGGCTGTTTGACCCGCCCATCACACGGCGCACGCCCGAGACGGGCTACGTGCGCAGCTACGGCGCGGGCCTGCGCGAAAACGGCGGGCAGTACACCCACGGCGCGCTGTGGCTGGCCATGGCGCTGCTGCGCACGGGCCGCACGGACGAGGGCGCGGAGATCCTGTGCGCGGTGCTGCCCACAGCGCACGACCCGGCGCGCTACGAGGGCGAGCCGTATGTGCTCGCGGCCGACATCGCCGCCGGGGACAACGCCGGTGTGGCCGGCTGGACATGGTATACCGGCGCGGCGGGCTGGTATCTGCGCATCGCGGCGGAGGAGCTGCTGGGGCTGCATCTGCGCGGCGGCGTGCTCTACCCCGAGCCGCGGCTGCCAGCCGGCTGGCCGGAGTGCGCCGTGCGCTGGCGCGACGGCGCAGGGCTGCTGCACACGATCCGTCTGCGGCCGGACGGTGTGACCGTGGACGAAAAGCCCTACGACGGCGGCGGCATCGGCAAAAAACGGCCGAAACCCTATTCCCAAGATAGGTAAGGCATGATATAATAATGTATTCCGGAAAAACGGAAACACCCATCTGGGAAAGGAGCGCAATTATGCAACGCATCCGCACGGAGATCCTGCCCGGCGTGTGGCTGACCGCCCTGCGCACGGAGAAATTCAAGACCGCGTGGCTGAGCGTGAATCTGCTGACGCAGCTGCGGCGCGAAACGGCCGCCTGCACGGCCGTGCTGCCGTATGTGCTGCGGCGCGGCTGCACGCGCCTGCCCGATCTGGAGGCGATCGCAGCCGAGCTCGACGGGCTCTACGGCGCGCACATTACGCCGGTCGTGCACAAGCTGGGAGAAATACAGGCCGTTGGCTTCGAGGCCGATTTTGCCGACGACGGCGCACTCGGCGAGGAAATATTTCCCCGGCTCGCGGCCGATGTGGCCGACCTGCTGCTGCACCCGAACACGCGCGGCGGCCTGCTGCGGCCGGACATCGTTGACAGTGAGCGCACGCAGCTGATCGCGCGCATCCGCGCGGCCGTGAACAACAAGCGCAGCTATGCACGCGAGCGCCTGTACACCCATATGTGCTGCTGCGAGGATTTCGCCGTGCCCCGCCTCGGTGAGGAGGCGGACGCCGAGCGCATCCACTACCGCAAGCTGACGATGCGCTACCATGACCTGCTCTCGACGAGCCCGGTGGAGATCTTCTACTGCGGCTCCATAGACGGAAAGCGCGTTGCGCGCATTCTCACGGATGTGCTCTCCACGATGCCGCGCGGAGCGCTTGACGAGGACATCGGCACGGACATCCGCATGAACGCGCTCGAGGAGCAGCCGCGCTATGTGACCGAGACGCTCCCGGTCGCGCAGGCGCAGCTCGCCGTGGGCTATCGCCTCGGCACATGCATGGAAGACCCCGACCTGCCGGTACTGTTCGTTTTGAACGCGCTCTACGGCGGCTGCGTGACGTCGAAACTGTTTTTGAACCTGCGTGAGCGGCTCAGCCTGTGCTACTCCGTCGGCTCGCAGCTGGACATGCACAAGGGACTTCTGACCGTGACGAGCGGCATCGCCGCAAATCATTACGAGCGCGCGCTCACCGAGATCACTGCGCAGCTCGACGCCGTGCGCAGCGGTGACTTTACGGACGAGGAGCTGCGCTGCGCCATCCGCAGCGCGGCCGGTGATCTGCGCGCCAGAGCCGACGCACCCGACACGCTGGCGTGGTACTGGCTCAACCGCACGGTACAGGGGCTGGACATTGACCCGCCGGAAATGGCCGCGCTCGTGGAGGAGGTCACGCGCGGCGACGTGATGTCCGCCGCCGCCGGCATCGTGTGCGACTGTGTATATCTGCTCAAGGGAACGGAGGCGGCTGCCGATGACAAATGAACGACCCGAACATGTCTGGGCGGCGACGCTGCCGAACGGCCTGCGCGTGCGCGTGCTCTGCAAGCCCGACTTTCAGCGCAGCTACGCCGTGCTTGCGGCCTGCTACGGCGGAGCCGACCGGCGCTTTCGCGTGGGCGATACGTGGACGGACACACCCGCCGGCGTCGCGCACTATCTTGAGCACAAACTCTTCGACATGCCCGACGGCTCGGACGCGCTGACAGCGCTCTGCGGCAACGGCGCCAGCCCGAACGCCTTCACGTCGGCCAACATGACGGCATACTATTTTTCCTGCACGGATCACTTTGAAGAGAACCTGCGCACGCTGCTGCGCTTTGTGTCCACGCCGTATTTCACCGATGCGAGCGTGGCCAAGGAGCAGGGCATCATCGCACAGGAGATCCGCATGGGGGACGACGACCCCAACCGCGCCGTATGGCGCAACCTGATGCGCTGCCTGATGGCGCGCGACGGCGCGCGCGACGCCGTGGCCGGTACGGTCGAGAGCATCGCGCAGATCACGCCCGAGACGCTCTACACCTGCCACCGTGCGTTTTACGCGCCGTCGAACATGGTGCTGTGCGCGGTGTGTCAGACTGCACCGGAGCGCGTGGCCGCCATCGCCGGGCAGCTGCTGCCGCCGGAGCTTGCCCCCGTCCCGGTCACCGATCACGGCGCGCCGGAGGAAATGACCCCCGCCGAGGTACATATGCGCGTGCAGCTCGCGGTGTCCGCGCCGCAGATGCTGCTGGGTGCGAAGTTCCGTCCGGCGCAAAAGGGCGCCGACCGCCTGCGGCAGGATCTCACGGCCAGGCTCGCCATGCAGGCCGCCTTCGGCAGATCGAGCCCGTTTTATAACGATCTCTACCGCGCGGGGCTGCTCGGACGCAGCTATTCCTGCGGCGCGCAGTTTTGCGGTCCGGTCGCGCTGGCCATGCTCGGCGGTGAGAGCAGGGAGCCCGACGCCGTGTACGCGCGCGTCAGGGAGACCGCCGCACGCATCGCGCGCGACGGCTTCGACCCCGACGCCTTCGAGCGGGTACGCCGCGCCATGTACGGCAAGCTGCTGTGCGGTCTGGATCAGTTCCGCAGCGTATGCATCGACATGGCCGAAGGGCTCTTCGGCGGATATGAGATGATGGATGCGTTCCCGCTCCTGCCGGAGATCACGGCGGCGGAATGCGCCGCCTGGCTGACCGAGACGTTTGCACCCGAGCGTCTGGCGCTCTCGGTCGTGACACCGAAAGGAGGTGCCGGCGATGCCGACGATGATGCGTGATGCCGCCATCAGCTTTCCCATGCTCGGCGACTGGAGCATTGACCCCAGCGCGTCATTCACGCTCTTCGGTCACACGTTTTACTGGTACGGCGCGATCATCGCCGTGGGCTTCATCCTCGCGATGCTCTACTGTGCGCGGCACTGCCGCCGCTGCGGCATCAAGCCGGACACGCTCTATGACTTTCTCATCTGGATGATCCCGCTGGCCATCATCGGCGCGCGGCTGTACTACGTCATCTTCCAGTGGAGCGACTACCGCGAGCACCCACTCAACGCGTTCAAGATCTGGGAGGGCGGGCTCGCCATCTACGGCGGCGTGATCGCGGGCATCCTGACCGGCATCATCTGGTGCCGGAAGCGGAAGATCCCCTTCGGCGCGATGGCGGACGTCTGCGCACCCGGTCTGCTCATCGGGCAGTGCATCGGCCGCTGGGGCAACTTCATCAACCGCGAGGCCTTCGGCCGCGAGACGGCGGCCTTCTCCCGCATGGGGCTGACGCTGCCCGGTCAGGAGACCGTGTACGTGCATCCGACGTTCCTGTACGAGAGCCTGTGGAACTTTGCGGGCTTTCTGATGCTGCACTTCTGGTTCCGGAAGCACGAGCGCAGGTTTGACGGCGAGCTCATCCTGCTCTACGCCGTGTGGTACGGCATCGGCCGCGCGCTCATCGAGGGGCTGCGCACCGACAGTCTCTATATCACCGGCACGGGCATCCGCGTCAGCCAGCTGCTGGCCGGTGTGTCGGCGGCGGCCGCCGCCGTCGTGCTCGCGCTGCTCTACACAGGCAAGCTCCGGCATCCGCCGCGCTACGTCGACCGCGAGAGCGGCGAGGCACAGCAGGACGCCTGATCTTCTCAATATCCTTTCCATTCATACATCAGGAGGTTTTGATCCATGAAAGACTACCGTGATATGCTCAGCACGCTCAAAGACAAGGTCGTCGACGCGGCCGGCAAGGCCGTCAGCGACGAGATGCGCGACAAGGTCGCCGGCGCCGCGCACACCGTGAGCGAGCGCGCCAAGTACGCCTCACGCATGACGCGCCTGACCGTGGACTGCAACGCCGAGCTCGAGCGCATCAAGCGCACCTACACCGAGATCGGCCGCCTGTACTACGAAAACTACCGCGACACGGCCGACGCCTTCCTCGCCGAGCTCTGCCAGCAGGTGACGGACGCCAACGCCCACGTCGCCGAGATGGAGGCACAGATGGACGAGCTGCGCGCCGCCGCGCGGGAGTACCGCCCCGCGCCGGATCTGCACACCATCGACGCGGAGGAGGTCATCGACCCGCAGGACATTGAGGTCGAAGTGACCGAGGAGCCCGCACCGGAGCAATGAGCCGGACGCAAAACGAGCCCCGCCTCCGTTTCCGATTCGGAAACGGAGGCGGGGCTTTCTGCTGCCGCGGCAGTACTCAGAGCGTGTAGATGCGGGGCGGCTCACCGGAGAAGTCCGCGATGATGGCGCGGGCATCACGCAGCCAGAACACCGTGAAGATCGGGTTCGCCGCATCGCCGTACTGGCTTTGGACGATCGGGTTTTGCAGGCACAGCTCCTTGGCCGCCATGCTGTCGGAAAAGACGGCCTCGCCGCTCAGGCGCAGCCACGCATAGTCCGGGCTGGAGACGGACAGTTCCACATAGGGGTTCGCCTGCATATCCCGATAGACGTCCTTGGTCGTGTTCGTGCAGAACCAGAGCTTGCCGTCGAGCGCTCCGGCAAACATGAACGGGCGGCACTTTGCCCTGCCGTCCCGGCCGACCGTGGCCAGATACTGTACGGGGTTCGCCTGCAGAAATGTTACGACTTCGTTCATAAAAATAACCTCCTGCTGCGGGAAATGGGATTTGCGGTTGCATTCCCGCGCTTGCAGGTTTATGATAATAGCGTACAGATATTTTGTAAAGTAAGCACATATTTGTGCTGTAGTTACCAAAAGGAAACCATTGGAGGTGTGCATCGTTATGGAGGCCGTGAAAACGCTGCCGGCCTGCCCGGTCGAGACGACGCTCATGCTCATCGGCAGCAAGTGGAAGGTACTGATCCTGCGGGACCTGATGCCGGGGACGAAGCGCTTCGGCGAGCTGCGCCGCTCCATCGGCAGTGTGTCGCAGAAGGTGCTGACCGCGCAGCTGCGCGACATGGAGGCGTGCGGCCTCGTGGACCGGCGGGTCTATGCCGAGGTTCCGCCGCGCGTGGAGTACAGCCTGACGGAGCTGGGGCGGAGCCTGCGGCCGATCCTCGACGCGATGTGGGCGTGGGGCGAGGCGTATAAGGTGAAAAACCGATAATAAATGCGAAACTGCGGGGTGGAGTCTTTCGGCTCCGCCCCGCAGCGCTGCATCTTCGCTTTACCGGTCGCAGTAGGCCATGAGGATGGTCGCGACCTGCGCGCGGCTGGCATAGCCGTGCGGCGCGAGCAGCGCGCCCTCCGGCGTGCCGACGCCGTTGATCAGCCCCTGCTCGACCGCCCACGTGAGCGCAGCATAGGCATAGCCGGAAACCTGCTCCACGTCCGGGAAGTCCCTGAGCACGCTGCCGGTCATCGCCGGGCTGCCGGACTGCGTATAGAGGATGAGCGCAAAATCCTGCCGCGTGATCGATGCCTCGGGGTCAAAGGTCGTCTCCGACGTGCCGGACACAAGGCCCGTGCGATACGCCCAGCGCACCGCCGGATAAAACCACGCGTCGGTGCTGACGTCGGTAAACGGCAGCGTGCCCGCAGTCTCCGGGCTGCCGGCTGCCGCCCAGAGCAGCTGCACGATCTGCGCGCGCGTGGCGAGCATATCCGGCGAGACGGTGACCTCCGACGTGCCGGATATCAGCCCTGCGGCAATGCAGTAGTCCAGCCCCTCATGCGACCAGATGTCCGACGCGGGCATATCGCGAAAGCGCTGCCCCGGGCACAGCCGGTCGTGAAAATACCGCGTGAGTACCGGCAGGCCGTAGCCGTAGGCATCGTCCCGGCCGGGATCGCCGAGGTCATCGGCATAGCGATAGAGCATCTGGCGCACGCCCGCAGCGCTCAGCCCCGGCTGCGCAAGCCGGACGCAGGCCGCTGCCGCCGCGATATGCGGCGCGGCAAACGACGTGCCGCTGCGCACGGAGGTGCCGCCGCCCGGCGCCGCGACCACGACGTTCGAGCCCGGCGCGCACAGGTCCACCGCCGCACCGGAGGAGGAATAGCTGCTGTCAAACGCGCGGCTACGGTTCACGCCCGAGACCGTGAGCACCGCCTCCTGATTGGCCGGGTAGACATCGTCGGCATTGCCGGTGGGATTGTTCTGGCTGCGGTTGCCCGCCGCCGCGACCACGACCACACCGGATGCATACGCCTGCGCGAGGACGCTATTTAAAAAGGAATAGCCCTTTTCGATGGCATTCGTCCAGCCGAGGCTGAGGTTGACGACGGCCGCGCCGTTTTCCAGCGCATACTCGAGCGCCGTGAGCACGCGCGATGCCTTCGACATATTGTTGTCATCATACACGCGCAGCACCATCACGTCCACCGTGTCGGGCGTGAGATCGGCAACGAGCCCGGCCGTGGCCGTGCCGTGGCCGTTGATGTCCGTGACGTCTGCCGTGGCGTTGGCGAAGTCATAGCTGGTGGACGACACGCGCCCCTGAAGCATTGCGTGCGTGCAGTCCGCGCCCGTGTCGATAACAGCGACCGTGACGCTGCTGCCGGCCGGGAGCAACAGCTGCGCCTGATGGCGCAGCGTCGTAAAGCCCATGGTGCGGCCGCCCCAGGAATAGCTGGGCGTCTCGTCCCAGAGGCCGGACAGCGTCTCCTCCGCCGAGAACGTCTCGTCGAGGAAGCAGTCCGTCACATCGGGATCCGTGCGCAGCTGCGCCAGCGCACGCTGCGCGGTCTGCGCGTCGGAAAATTCAAGCACATATTCCTGCCACGCCGCCAGATGCAGCACGCGCTCGGCACCGTAACCGCCGGCGAGCGTGCCTGCAAAGGCGATCACACGCGTGGGCCCGGCCGCGGCGCGGCGCGCGCGAAACAGACCGCGGCGCGGCGACACCGGTGCCGCCATTGCCTGCGCCAGCTCCAGCGCACTGCCGACCTCGACGGGCTGCGTCTGCAGAGCGGCCGCCGGCAGCGTCAGCGAGCACAAAAGCGCAAGCGCGAGCAGCAGGGTCAAAAACCGTTTTTTCATTTCGCGCCCCCTCACGTCGTGATCGGCACGAACCACAGGTCACGGTCGACGTGGCCGGTGATGCCGGGAACCGTGCCCTGATAGCTGTACTGCCAGAAGTCGTGCGCATAGTAAAAATCGTCCGCCGTGCCCGGCGCGCTCACCCAGAAGGCATAGTCCTTGAGCTGCGTGAAGTCATAGTCATAGTACCCCTGCCAGCGGTTGCCGTAGACGGCGGCGTCGTAGCCCGCGGCCTCGACCGCGGCGCAGAATGCGGCGGCACAGGCCGTGACGTCCTCGCCGGTCATCTCCGCCGTGCGCACCGTGTCGCCGGACGCGACCGAGCTCGGGTCGATGTTCTCCCAGTCGAACACGAGCGGCATGTCGATTTTGAAATCCTGTGCCGCATCGACCAGCCACTGCGCCTCCTCGGCCGCCTCCTCGGGCGTGATCGCCTGCGAGAAGAAGTACAGCCCCACGCGCAGCCCGGCAGCACGCGCCCCGGCGGCGTTCTGGCGGAAGCGGTCGTCCTCGACGATGCCGCCCTTGCCGTAGCCGCGGTAGCCCGCGCGGATGAAGGCGAAGTCGATGCCGGAGTCCGCGACGGCCTGCCAGTCGATCTCCTGCTGGAAGGTGGATACGTCGATGCCCTGCAGCGCGCGGTAGGCCGTGCCGGTATAGGTCACGGTGCCGTCGTCGCGGACGGAGAAGTCCCCCGCCGCGATCGCAAATTTGTCCACACCCTTTGCCGGTGTGATCCACGCGGTGGCGATGCCGGTGTTGACCTCGACCTGACCGATGTGCAGGTCGCGCACGGAGCAGCCCGTCAGTGAGCAGAGCAGCAGCGCGCTGAGCACAACGGGCAGCGCGCGGCGCAGCCAATTGCAATTGCCGATATTCTTTCTGTTTCTATCTGTGTGTTTCATGCCGCCAGTATAGCACACCCCGCGCCGGAACGCAATCCGCGCACGGTGCGCGGCTGTCGGGGTCATAATAATGTGCGAGATAGCCCGCCGTGTACAGGGTCTCGCCCGCCATCTCTTCCAGCCGCGCGATCCGCTCGGAGAGCTCGCGCCGGGCGCGGCCGGAGCGCGGCATCGCCGCCAGCTCCAGCCGCAGTTCGGCCGCACGCGCACGCAGCGCGCAGCCCGTGGCGCGGTATTGCGCCGCAAGTTCCTTCAGTTGCATCCGTTTCCTCCAAAAACATTTGATTTTTCGAAAATTTTTGTTGACAAACATAGTCCGTTTTGCTATGATACATAGGCCGGTGTTGTGCTGGTATAGCTCAGTTGGTAGAGCAGCTGATTTGTAATCAGCAGGTCGGGGGTTCGAGTCCGTCTACCAGCTCCACCTACTGATAAATTGCATATGGGGGAATTCCCGAGTGGCCAAAGGGGACAGACTGTAAATCTGCTGGCAAT